>Ga0208879_1000263_pt1 | contig 56763 bp, 45 predicted proteins | sample Knorr_S15_td_Bot_FD_185605 | JGI IMG/M metagenome (GOLD analysis project Ga0208879, IMG submission 185605) | Marine microbial communities from Southern Atlantic Ocean transect - Knorr_S15_td_Bottom_ad_5009_LV_A (SPAdes) (version 2) | ecosystem: Environmental > Aquatic > Marine > Oceanic | place... | reverse complement strand
TTGCAAACAATTGGAATTCCCACTGTCCACAAGCAACCTCTTGATTAATTCCTTCAAAGTTAAGTCCCGCTTCAATACATAAATCTGCATGTTCTTCAACAAAAGGTCTGCCATGTGTATTTTTACCACCAACTGAGCAATAATACATCCCTTGAGGCCCGGGATAACCCCCTAAAGGAAAGCCTAAGGGTAATTGTGTTCCCACATCCATAAGAAAATACTCTTGCTCAAAACCAAACCAAAAATCATTATCGTCATCATTAATCTGAGCTCTTGCATTAGTTTTGTGAGGTGTACCATCAGCATTCATCACTTCAGTCATTACTAAAAACCCATTATTCCTTTGAGGGTCGGGGTAAATTGCAATTGGTTTTAACAAACAGTCAGAGGAATCTCCAGTGGCTTGTCTTGTAGAACTTCCATCAAAAGCCCAAAGAGGACATTCTTCCAAAGTTCCATTAAAATCGTCAACAACTTTTGTTTTACTTCTCATGTTTTGAGTTGGAGAATAACCGTCTAACCAGATGTACTCTAATTTAGATTTCATAATTTTTAGTTTATGTATATAGGATTAATGATGTGGCAAATATAATTTAAAAAAAGAAAAAACTTCAATTTCAGCAATCCCTTGAAAGTTAGATTTATCAACAAATTATTAAGGAATAAAACTATAAAAAATGACTTAATAAATAGAAAAATACAAATAAGAAATGTAAATCAATAACAATAAAACTCCTTCCTTTCTGGATATTTGACGCTTTGAAAAAACATAAATAAATAAGCCTAAAACAAAGGTAATGACAATCATCCATACATAATCAAACGACAAAATAGCTGAATCGGAAATCGTAATTTCTTTTACACTTGCCACAATACCCAAAACTGCCAAAACATTGAAAATATTAGAGCCAATTAAATTACCCACCGCCAAATTATCTTCCTTTTTTATTGCCGCAACAATAGAAGTTGCTAATTCAGGAATACTTGTACCAAAAGCAACTACTGTAACCGCAATAACTCGTTCGGAAATTTCAAATTTCTTTGCAATAGCAATAGTACCATCCACTAAATAATCAGCCCCAAACTTCAACAAGAATACGCCAACCACTAAATAGGAAATACTTTTATACAAAGGATTATGTGAAGCTTCCTCAAGTAATTCATCTTCATCAGATTTCAAATTATCTTTCCTTGATTTTCGAATTAAAGTCCAAGCAAACACCAATAATAATAAAATGAATAAAAATCCTATTTCTTGTGGAATTCCATCAAAATAATACAACACACCACCAAAAACCAAAGAAGAAGCTAGTAAAATAGGATAATTTAAAGTAATGGTCTGCTCAGAAATTTTCAATCTAAAAATAAGTGCTGTAATTCCTAAAACCAAAGTAATATTGGCAATATTGGAACCAATAACATTTCCAAAAGCAATGTCATTACTACCATCCAAAACAGCTTGCAAACTAACAAATAACTCGGGTGCTGAAGTGGCAAAAGAAACAACTGTCATCCCCACAACCAAAGTAGAAATACGCATTTTCAATGCCAAAGAAACCGATCCTCTAACCAATAATTCCCCTCCAAAAAAGAGCAAGACTAAACCTAATAACAAAGAAATCGTTGGACTCATTTATTTTGTCATATCAAAATCGTCTTTAATGCTACTTGCACTATCACGAATTTCTTTTTTAATATCATTAGAAGCATCCTTTACCTCACGCATTGCCTTACCCAATCCTTTGGCTAATTCCGGTATCTTTTTTGAGCCAAAAAACATAACTATAAAAAGCAATACTACAATAATTTCAGGTCCTCCTATAAATAATAACATATTGCAAAAATAAAAAAGCCCTCTCAAAGAAAGGGCTTTTTAACTAAAATTATAAACTAATTATTTTCTTTTAACTTTTTCTTCTTTCTTTTTGATTGTATCCAACATAATTGGAGAAGCAACAAATAATGAAGAGTAAGTACCAACAACAACACCCACCATCAAGGCAAACATAAATCCTCTAATTACCTCACCTCCAAAAATAAAGATTACTAATAACACAAAGAATGTAGTTAATGAAGTATTGATTGTTCTACTTAAAGTAGAGTTTAAAGCTCCATTAATCAATTCATGCACTCCTTTCTTTTTATTATTATTCATGTACTCTCTCACACGGTCAAACACTACCACGGTATCATTTAACGAATAACCAATAATAGTAAGAATAGCAGCAATAAATGCTTGATCAATCTCTAAAGAGAAAGGTAAAATCCCATAAAATATTGAGAAGATTGAAAGTACAATTAATACGTCATGGAATACTGCAACAACAGCACCCAAACTAAATTGCCATTTTCTAAATCTTACTAAGATATATAAGAAGATTACTAATAGCGAGAAGAATACCGACCATACAGCCGCATCTTTTATGTCATCAGCAATAGTAGGTCCTACTTTTTGAGAACTCATTATTTCATACTGAGAACCAGTAGTTGCTAATCCTTCTGATAATTTTGATTCTACAATTTCATCAGTAGAAATTTCATTACTCTCAATCATGAATGAAGTCGTTATTTTCACTTGATTATCATTACCAAAAGTTTTTACTTGAGGAGTATAATGCAAACCATCTTCATTAACAAACACTTCTGCTAAAGCCGACCTTAAAGCTTCATTATCTACTGTTTCATCAAAACGAACAACATAACTTCTTCCTCCTACAAAATCAACACCATAATTAAGTCCTTTAGTAACTAAGGAACCAACACCTAACAAAATAATTACAGACGAAAGAATATAGAATCGTTTACGCTTACCAATAAAATCAATGTTGATATTTTTGAAAGCACCCTCAGTAAGTTTAGTCGAGAACGAAATTGTTTTTCCTTTGTTCAAACGAGATGAAATAACCAAACGCGTAATAAAGATTGCTGCAAACAATGAAGTTAAAATACCAATAATTAAAGTAGTTGCAAAACCTTTAATTGGTCCTGTACCGAAAGTATAAAGAATGATACCTGTAAGTAATGTAGTTACATTGGCATCAATAATTGAACTATAAGCATTATTATAACCATCTGATATTGCTAAGCGCAATCCTTTACCATTTCTAAGTTCCTCACGAATTCTTTCATAAATAAGTACATTCGCATCAACCGACATACCAATCGTAAGAATAATACCCGCAATTCCTGGTAATGTAAGTACTGCTCCTAAAGAAGCAAGCACTCCAAATATAAAGAAGATATTAGCCAATAACGCAATACTAGAAACCAATCCTGCACCATTATAATAAAATATCATATAAGCCAATACTAAAAGTAAAGCAAACATGAAGGAAGTTAAACCTGAACTAATTGCCTCTTCCCCAAGTGATGGTCCAACAATAGCTTCTTCAATAATACGAGCTGGAGCAGGTAATTTACCTGATTTTAAAATATTTGCTAAATCTTTCGCTTCATTCACAGTAAAGTTACCCGTAATTTGAGAACGACCACCAGCAATTTCAGCCTGTACAGTTGGGTAAGAATACACATAACCGTCCAACACAATCGCTACTGATTTTCCAATATTTTCAGCCGTTAATCTCTTCCATTGTTTTGCACCTTCAGCATTCATTTCCATTGACACCTCAGCTGATGAAGCAAATTGCCCGAAAGTTTGAACAGCATCCGTTACTACATCACCTTCCATAGCTGGCGCTCCATTTCTGTCCGATTTTAAAGCAACCAATTGTACAAACTTCCCATCAGAGTCGTAAGGCTTAACCGTATAAGCAAACTTCACATCAACTGGGAAGAACTTTCTGATTGCATCATCCTTCAAATATACATTTAAAGCAGCTGTGTCTTTTATAGCACAAAAACCGACAACAGGCCCTTCTCTTAATTGATTTTGCTGATCAACATTAGGATAAAGCACTGCATACAATGGATTCTCAGCTGCAAACTCTTCAAAACTTAAACTGTTAGCAGCACTATCAGCCGCTAAAGTATCTGCTTCTATTTCAGCTAATAAATCAGTAGCTTCATCCGTACTACTCTCTGTATTTTCTTCAGCAATAACCTCAACAACTTCTGCTTCACCATCAGCATCTTCAGTTACAACCTCCTCATCAGTAGCTGCTTCAGCAGTTTCTCTTAAGAAAGCATTAGCCGATTCTAATCCTTGAAACAACTCACTGTATTCGTAAGTTTCCCAGAATTCTAATTGTGCTGTTGACTGTAATAATTTTCTTGCTCTTTCAGGATCTTTAATTCCAGGTAATTCTACCAAGATTCTACCTGCAGTTTCAAGCCTTTGTATGTTTGGTTGTGTTACACCAAAACGGTCAATTCTACTTCTTAAAATATTGAATGAACGAGAAATAGCATCTTCAACTTCAATTTTCAATACTTCAATAACCTCTTGGTTAGTTGAAGAAAATTGTACTTTATCTCTTAAGTCAGGAGTCGAGAAAATAGCAGATAAACCTGTATTAGGTGCAGGCGCTAATTTTTCATATTCCATTCCGAATAAAGTAACAAAATCATCTTGACTATCTTCTTGTGCTTTTAAAGTGTTTTTAATTGCTGCACTAAAAGCTTCATCCTTACTATTGTTCGAAAGTGCTTTCACAACATCAACAACCATTACCTCTAAGGTAACATTCATTCCCCCCTTAAGGTCAAGCCCTAGGTTAATTTCTCTTTGTTTACATTCTGAATAAGTATAAGAAGTAAGTAAAATATCATAAACTTCTTCATTGTTTATCGAATCCAAATAGAACTTTTCCTTAGCCTCTCTTTCATTTTCATTAAAGCCAGCTGCATAAGCAATTGCGTCTTCCTCTACTCCATCAGCAACCCAAGTAAACGATAGTTGGTACAAACAAACTATTGCGAATATGATTGCGAAAGTTTTAATAACATTTCTGTTTTGCATAATCTTTATTTTTAATCTCGTTTTTTAAAGTCGGCAAATATAAACTTTCACAGCAAATAATACAATTACTACATAGGAAACTTTAATCTAAACAAATAAGATAATATTTTATCATGGTATGTTATTCAAAAAATATTTCCTTTTTTTGTAAAAAATTAATTGCATGTTATTAAAAAACCTTCTTTTTTCATTTTTCATTTTCTCTTTTTCATCCGCATTTTCTCAAATGATTTTAAATAGAGATACTTCACTAAGCATTTCAGAAAACAATATTACTTTCAATTCTGCTTTTTCAGGCGGGATAAATGCAGGACAATTTTCTGAAATTGATTTGAACTTAGACGGCACTATGGATTTGGTGGTGTTTGATAAATCAGGAAATAAAATAAGCCCTTTTATTAATGATAACGGGAATTATATTTATGCTCCAGAATACCGAAATAACTTCCCAGATACAATACATGATTGGATGTTGCTTGCTGATTATAATTGTGATGGAAAAAATGACATCTACACTTACTCCTCTGGAGGAATGGCAATCTATGAAAACACTTCAAATTCTAGCCTAAGTTTTAGCTTGGTTACTGGTTTAGTACTATCAGATTATGGCGCAAATAATATTAACATTTACATAAGTCCTGTTGACATTCCTGCAATTGTTGATATTGATTATGATGGCGATTTGGACATCTTAACCTTTTCTATTTTAGGAGGATTTGTGGAGTACCACAAAAACATGGCTATGGAACTAACTGGTAGTTGCGATACAGTTGCCTTTGAATTTTCAGAAAGTTGTTGGGGACTGTTTTATGAAGGCTTAAACTCCTACATCCTAAATTGCCCAAACTGCCTTTGCCCACCCATCATCAATCCTAATAGCGCTAACTCAAAACAAAAACATGCAGGTTCAACCTTGCTAGCAATTGACATTGATAATGATAATGACAAAGATTTAGTTTTAGGAGATGTAAGTTACAATAACCTCAACCTTCTTATTAATGGTGGAGACAATCAAAACGCCCTTATCATTAGTGTCGATTCTGTTTTCCCACAAAACAATAACAATACAATTGCCGCTAATATGCATGTGTATCCTGCAACTTATTATCTGGATGTCACTAATGATGGCACAAAGGATTTAATAGTAACTACTAATAGCCAAAACAATTCTGAGAATTTTGAAAGTTGTTGGCTATATGAGAATACAGGACAAAATAACAATCCTGACTTTAACTTTGTACAGACCAACTTTTTGCAAAGCGATATGATTGATTTAGGAACATCTGCATTTCCTACTTTTTTTGACTACAACAATGATAGTTTATTGGATTTAGTAATTGGAAATTATGGTTATCATAATGCGAATAACGACCCTATTTCTTCTTTAGCTCTTTTTGAAAATATTGGTACAAAAAATGTGCCTAAGTACGAATTAATTGATAGAGACTGGCAAGGAATTTCTGGAATAAACCTTAATACCAACTTAAATATTCCTGCCCTCAACATTAGCCCAACTTTTGGTGATTTGGATGCAGATGGCGACCAAGATATGATATTAGGAGATGCTGATGGAAAGTTGCACTATTTCAGTAATCAAGGTGGTAACTTTACAATAACGGCCCCTAATTACAACAACATTGATATTGGCTATTATTCCCAGCCACAACTAGTGGATGTAGATAGAGATGGATTATTAGACATCATTATTGGCGAGCAAGATGGCACAGTAAACTATTGTCCTAATTCAGGAACAGGAACAAGTGCTGTATTTGATACTACCATTAAAAACTGGGGAGGAATTGATGTAGATACTAATTTTATTAGTACAGGTTATAGCAGCCCTGAACTAATTGACAGCAATGGCATTTATCAACTTTTTGTAGGAAGCTATAGCGGTAGTATTTATCAATTTTCAAATATTGACGGAAACCTAAACGGAACATTTACACCCGTAAATAGCACTGCAAATACAATTTGGGATGGTGGAAAATGCGCTTTCACTTTTGCAGATATCACTAATGACAATCAACCAGACATGATCTTAGGTAATCTATCAGGAGGAATTGCTTATTTTAGCAGTGATACCTTATTAATTAGCAGCATACAAAATAGCACACAGCATAATCTACTAATTTACCCAAACCCTGCAACCAATAAATTAGCAATTGAAAGTGATTTACTTGGAAATATATCTATCAAAAACCTTTTAGGAAAGACTGTCTATACTGTGAAAAAGAATACTTATAGCACTAATATAAACATATCTCATCTTGCTAATGGAATTTATATTTTACAACTGAAAGGAACTAGCGCTAAAATTCTTATTCAACACTAATTTTCTTCTCTACAGTACCAGCATTAGAAATGTAGAGCAAAGTAGTTTTGTGTCTTCTATCTAAAATCTAATATCTAAATACTCACATCTCACATCTATAATATTATCTTTGCCTAATGAAGCAATGGAAAACTACAATTGAAGCCGTTTGGGAAAACCGAGAACTCTTAAAACAACAAGCAACTCAAGATTGCATACGTACCATAATTGAAGAAATTGATAAAGGACGCTTGCGTACTGCCGAACCCACTAATGAGGGTTGGAAAGTTAACGATTGGGTAAAAAAAGCAGTTATTCTCTACTTTCCTATTCAAAAAATGGAAACCATAGAAATTGGCCCTTTTGAATTTCATGACAAAATGAAACTAAAAACTGGTTATGCCGAACTTGGCGTTCGTGTAGTTCCTCATGCAGTTGCGCGTTATGGTGCATTTCTTGCTCCTGGTGTTATTATGATGCCTTCCTATGTAAATATTGGGGCTTATGTGGATAGCGGAACCATGGTAGACACTTGGGCAACAGTAGGTTCTTGTGCTCAAATTGGTAAGAATGTTCACCTTTCAGGTGGTGTTGGTATTGGTGGCGTTTTAGAACCTGTACAAGCCGCTCCAGTTATTATTGAAGATGATGCTTTTATTGGCTCTCGCTCCATAGTTGTTGAAGGGGTTAAAATAGAAAAAGAAGCCGTACTTGGTGCTAATGTTGTGCTTACCGCCTCTACCAAAATTATTGATGTAAGTGGCAATACTCCTATTATATACAAAGGTGTTGTCCCTAGCCGTTCAGTCGTAATTCCAGGGACTTATAACAAGGAATTTCCATCAGGAACTTATGGTGTACCTTGTGCGCTAATTATTGGTAAGCGTAAGGAAAGTACCAACAAAAAAACATCTCTGAATGATGCACTCAGGGAATATAATGTAGCCGTATAATGAGAATAGGATTTGATGCAAAACGAGCGTTTTTAAACAATACAGGTCTAGGCAACTATTCCCGTGACGCCATTCGTGTACTATCCCATTTCTATGCAGATAACAAATACTTTTTATACACACCAAAGGATAAAGAAAATAGTCGTTTATCTTTTTTGAATAACAGCAAAAATATATTTGTTCGTACTCCTCAATCTTTAATCAATAAGGCCTTAAAATCCTACTGGAGAAGTAAAAGTATTGTGCGTGATTTATTTACCAACAAAATTGATATTTATCACGGATTAAGCCATGAACTTCCTCTTGGAATTGAAAAAACAAATATTAAAACGGTTGTCACTATTCATGATTTAATTTTTATTCGTTTTCCCCATTTATTCCGTACTATTGACCGAAAAATCTATTATAAAAAATTCAACTCGGCCTGCCATAGAGCCGACAAAATAATTGCTGTTAGCCAACAAACCAAGCAAGATATTATTGATTTCTTTTTCATTCCTGAAGAAAAAATTGAAGTAGTTTATCAAGGTTGCAACTCTGTATTTCAATCAGAAGTAGAAGATACAAAAAAACAAGAAATACAAGTAAAATATAATTTACCAAAGGACTATTTGCTTTATGTTGGCAGTATTGAAGAACGCAAAAACCTACTAACACTACTTAAAACTATAAAAGAATTACCTAATCAAAAGCTTGTAGTAATTGGCAATGGAAAGGCTTACAAAATAAAGTGCTTACGCTTTATTGCAGAACACAATTTATCGGATAGAGTTCTCTTTTTAACTGGGCTTAATTTGGAAGAAATGGCAGCTATTTACCAAAATGCACAAATGCTCATCTACCCTTCTATTTTTGAAGGCTTTGGCATCCCTATTTTAGAAGCGTTATTTTCTAAAATTCCTGTCATCACATCCAAAGGTGGTTGCTTTGCTGAAGCTGGAGGTCTTGCTACAAAATATATCAATCCGCTTTCTGTTGAGAAAATGAAAGCTGCTATTCTTGAAATTCAACATTCAATCGATTTACAAAAAAAGATGACTACAATAGGTTTTGAGTACGCTCAAAACTTTAGAGATGATAAAATTGCCAAAAACTTAATGGAGGTTTACAATACATTTTCATTTGGAAATAGAAATTAACATTGCTTTAGCTATATTAAAAGCTGGAGGAATTATCCTTTACCCCACTGATACAATTTGGGGAATTGGCTGTGATGCGACAAACCCAAAAGCTATTGCTAAAATTTATTCCCTTAAAAAAAGACAAGATAGCAAAGCACTTATTTCTTTAGTTGCTGATAAAAAACAGCTTAAAAATATCACAGGAATTATTCCTGATTTTGATATTACATCAACACCTACTACACTAATTTACCCTAAAACAAAAGGACTCAGTCCTAATTTATTAGCCGACAATGGTTCGGCAGCAATTCGTATCGTACAAGATGATTTTTGCCAACAACTCATCCTACTTTTCGGAAAAGCCATTGTTTCTACCTCAGCTAATATCAGTGGAAATAAGACCCCAAAACAATTTTCAGAAATTTCAGAGGAAATAAAAAAAAATGTTGATTATATCGTAAATTTGCGCCAAAATGAAATTATGTTTAGTCCTTCAACTATCCTATTGATAAATGAAGATGCTAGCATTAAAAAAATTAGATAGTGAATTATTCTTCTGCTTTAAAAAACCCAATTTTCAAAACCGTACAATTATCGAGTGATGAGCTAAACTACCCAGCCTATGTGGTAGGAGGATTTGTCCGTGATTTTCTATTAAAAAGAGAACAAGATAAAACCGATATTGATTTTGTTTGTATAGGTAATGGCATAAAATTAGCGGAATGTGTCGCTAATAAATTAGGCAAAGAAGCAACATTTAAAGTCTTTAAAAACTTTGGCACTGCCATGATTCACTACAAAGGGGAGGACTATGAGTTTGTAGGAGCACGAAAAGAATCCTACCGATTGGACAGCCGAAAACCAATTGTAGAAAATGGAACTTTAGAAGACGACCAGAACAGAAGGGATTTTACTATAAATGCAATGGCAATTCAATTAAATGCTGAAAATTACGGCACATTAATTGATCCCTTTAACGGACAAGAAGATTTAAAAAATAAAATCATTTGCACCCCTTTAGATGCTGACATTACCTACAGTGATGACCCTCTGAGAATGATGCGTGCTGTTCGTTTTGCAACCCAACTAAACTTTACAATTGATGAAAAATCATTAGAATCCATTAACCGTAATGCAGAGCGATTAGTTATTATCTCACAAGAAAGAATAACGGAAGAATTGAATAAAATTATCCTTACAAGTAAACCATCTGATGGCTTTAAGTTATTATTTGACACTCAATTATTGCATCAGTTTTTCCCATTAATGTGTAAACTTCATGGGGTAGAGTTTATTGGAAAACACAGTCATAAGGATAACTTTTATCACACCCTTGAAGTGTTAGATAATATTAGCTTAAATACCAATAATTTATGGTTGAGGTGGGCAGCAATACTGCACGATATTGCCAAGCCACAAACTAAAAAATATGAAGAAGGACATGGATGGACATTCCATGCACATGAATTTATTGGAGGAAAAATGGTTCCTAAAATTTTCAGGAAACTAAAGCTACCCCTTAATAAGAAAATGAGATATATTCAAAAATTAGTTACCCTTCATTTACGTCCAATCGTACTAGCACAAGAAATAGTAACTGATTCAGCAATTAGACGTTTACTTTTTGATGCTGGAGATGATATTGATGATTTGATGACTCTTTGTGATGCTGACATTACCTCAAAGAATGAAAGAAAAGTAAAAAAATATTTAACAAATTTTCAGTTAGTTAGAAAAAAACTAAAAGAAATAGAAGAAAAAGACCATATTAGAAATTTTCAACCCCCTATTAATGGGAAAGAAATAATGGATTTATTTAATATCTCTGCAGGAAAAGAAATTGGCATCTTAAAAGCGTCAATCAAAGATGCAATTCTTGATGGTACTGTTAAGAACGATAAAGAAGAGGCTATGGCATTCATCATTACAAAAGCAAAAGAACTAAACCTACACCCAGTAAAATGAAAAGCATAATACAGGTCCATTTAGAATATAAAGAAGATGTAATTCGTGATATTGAAATTTCATCTACAAGCAATTTGGAGGATTTACATTTTTCAATAATTGCTGCTTTTGAGCTAGAAAAAAATGAATTGGCATCTTTTTACATGACCAATGAAGATTTTGAGCTTTTGCAAGAAATTCCATTATTTAGTGTTGATGATAAAGATAACCCCATGCTTGGTATGAATGAGGTAATTCTATCCTCTATCTTTACAAAGCAAGGTGTTCATTTGCTTTATGTATATGATTTTATGAAAATGTGGCGATTCCTAATTACGCTAACTGAAGTAACAGAAGAAAAAATTACAAAAGCAAAATGCATCAAATCAGTAGGTATAATGCCACAAGATGCTCCTGAAATTACTTTTGAGACAGAAAAAGATTTTGACCCATTTGAGGATGCCTTTGACGATTTTGATGAATTTAATGAGTATGAACAGTACTAAAAAAATTATCATTATAGTTGGGCCTACTGCTATTGGAAAAACAGCACTGAGTATTGATATTGCTAAAAGCTTAAATACTGAAATTATCTCCTGTGATTCTAGGCAATTCTATAAAGAATTATTAATTGGAGCAGCCCCACCCAACCCTAAAGAATTAGCAGCAGTAAAACATCATTTTATTCACAACCTGTCAGTTGCTAACGACTATAATGCTGGCACTTTTGAAATGGATGCAATTGCTAAAATTGAGAAACTACACAAAACAAAACACTCTATTGTGGTTGTAGGAGGGTCCGGCTTGTATGTTAATGCAATTTGCAAGGGCTTTGACAAGATGCCTGAAATCCCAGCTAATATCAGAACAGTACTTAATAATGAGTTAGACCAAAAAGGAATAGCCTGGCTACAAAAAGAGGTTGAGAAAATTGATCATGTTTTTTTTGAAAGTTGCGACACGCAAAATTCACAGAGATTATTACGCGCTTTAGAAGTGTATAAAGCAACAGGGGAAACCTTCTCCTCTTTCAAATCAGACACTACAAAAATACGCCCTTTTGAAATCATTAAAATTGGATTAACAATTGACAGAGCATTACTTTACGAAAGAATAAATACTAGAGTCGATAAAATGCTAGAAGATGGGTTGCTTGAAGAAGTAGAATCTCTTTTACCCTTTCAGGAAAAAAACGCTTTACAAACTGTGGGTTATAAAGAAATTTTTTCTTTTTATAATAATGAATGTACACTTGAGCAAGCAGTAGCTAATATAAAGCAAAATACCAGGAGATTTGCAAAACGTCAACTCACCTGGTTTCGAAAAGATAAAAACACAAAATGGTTTGAACCTCATCAACTTGATGAAATAAAAACTTTTATCGGATTATAGTTACACTCCCTTTTATGGCATCAAACTCATGCCCAATCTCAATAGAGTAAAAATATGCACCATCAGGAACATCATTTCCTTTTTCATTTTTACCATCCCAAGGGGAAGCATAACCAACTGACTTAAATAATAGCTTACCATGCCTTCCATACACCTTAACTTCAGAATCGCTATACAAGAAAGTATCTTCTAAGCTCCAAGTATCATTTATATTATCTCCATTTGGCGTAAATACATTTGGTACACATTCAGCACTCATAGTTGTAACTACAAAAGCAGTATCCTCAGTACAGGCATTATTATCCATTACTGTAACACTATAATTACCTGGATTTAATGCAATATTTAAAGGGTTTTCAGTTGTGCCGTTCGACCATTGATAAGTATAAGGAGCCGTACCCCCACTTGCAATAGCTTCTAATTCAACATCCAAATTTTCTAAATTACATTCAATAATTGTTTCAGCAGGATCCAAAGTAATTAGCAAAGGATCAATGTCAAACTCAGCTCTTATCACACAACCTAAATTATCAGTTACTTCCACCCAATGCGAACCAGAACATACATTAGCATGCGCCAATACCTCTCCATTATCCCAAAGGTAAGTATATGGAGAATTTCCCCATAAATCCGCATCAGGAAATACAGTAGTTGTACTTACATCAATAATCCCATTTGGCAAATAATAAGTAGCGACTAAAGTATCCGTTACTGAACAATTAGAAGTATTATCAGTTGTCGTTACAAAATAAGTCCCTTCACATAAATTTGAGGTAATAGAATCAGTACTTACCACATTTCCTAAAACATCAGTCCATTCATAAGAAAATGGGCCTCCAGTTGAAGTATAATCAACCTCAACAGAACCAATATGAGTTACATCATCATAAAATAAAGCAGTAACTAATTCAAATGGAATTAAATCAAAATAAGCCGTATCAGAATTTCCACAAGAATCTGTAGCAATTATCCAATAATTAGCTCCCAACAATGAATTTATACTTTGGCTATTTTCTCCTGTACTCCATATATATTGAATAGGTGTTACCCCTCCAATAGTTGTAACCGCTGCATCTCCTCCATTATCACAAGTAGCATTATTATAAGACACATTCTGAATACTAAAAGGATCTGGCTCAGTAATTATAATTTGAATATTTGGCGTAGTACATCCATTTGTATCTGACACTTCACAGGAATAAACACCTGCAGCTAGCACTCTTTGAATATCCGTATTTCCATCATTCCATAATACTGAAAAAGGACCTGTTCCTCCTGATATAACAATATCAATAGTTGTAATTGCACCTCTACAGGGCAAAGGGTTTTCATAATTATCATACACAAAAGCAATTTGCTCAGGCTCATTCAAAGTTAATATTAGGGTATCAACACAAGATAATGTATCAGAAATAACTAAAGAATATGTTCCTGCTGACAAACTATATAAGGAATCCAAAGTACCAGATCCATTTAGCCAGTAATAACTTAATGGACCCATTCCACCAGTTACATTTATCTTTATACTTCCATCAGAAAAACCATTACATAATGGAGGGTAAAAAATAGGGTTAGCAGAAAATGGTTCTCCTTGTTCAACTGTAAAATCTTGCATTAATGTACAGCCCAAACTGTCAGCAATAAAAGCAGTATAATTTCCTGCGCTTAGCGCTTGAATATTAACCCCACCCCATTGAACTGTATAAGGAGAATTTCCTCCAAATATAGAGTCAATAGTAATTATTCCTGATGAATCACCATAACACAATATATGTTCTATTGTGCTTTCAACTTCAATTTCATATTGAGAAATACAAGTAGCAGAAAGAGTATCTTCACAACCGAATTGCAAATCCTTTACAAAAATATCATACGTACCTGCAGGAACGTTTATGGTATCATTTCCAAATCCTAAGAAGTAATAATTAATAATCGGATTCCCACCTGTAATGCTATCAATAAAAAACGCTACAGTATCAGAAGCACAAATTAGGGGATAAGTTGTAGATGAATACACTGTGTAGGCTTCTGGCTCCAAAACCTCAATCGTATCTAGCATTACACAATCATTTGAATCAACTACTGATAAAATATAGGTGCCTGCAGCTAAATTATTAAATTTAATAGAGTCTAGGAAATAAGCTTGCATATTATTTGAGTTAGACAGATGAGTGAAATTCCCTGTGTATCCTGTTGAGTCGGAAAATGAAACAGTATCATTATTAAGTATTAAGTAATAAAAATACTTATTATTTATGTTGTATTTTATACCACCTTGTACTGTGAAAAATATGGAAGCAGTAGTATCTCCTATACATTTATTATGATCGATTATTTGTGTGTCTACTCTTATAAGAGCTGGGTAATTTATACAAAAGGGAGAATAATCTATAGAATCTGAACACCCTATAGCATCTGTGACAATTGTTTTATACCACCCTGAAGGGAGATTGTCAAGAATCTCTGTTGTATCAGAAAAGGCAAAACTATTTGTTCCTAAATTATCATCAGCATAGTACCATGTATATATATAATACTCATCCCCATCAAGCGTATCGTTTAATACGATACTATTATTTGGATCAAATGGTGTTCCGCCATGAACAGGCCTTTTCAAAGTTCCTGAAGAGTCACCATAACAGAGAAGGTTGACTTGTCCTTGTCCTATTGTTACTGGGCAGGGAATGAAGAAAGAATCAATTTCAAATATAAAACCTGTACCAGGGTCAAACCAAACTATTGCCTTATACTTACCACATATGGTTGTCCAAAGAGTATCCCCTAGACTATTCGACAACATTAAAGGAGAATAATTAGTAATATTTTCCCATATACCAGTAGAATTTTGATATTCCCATTCTATTAAAAGTGAATTAACATCAAGCGCAATGAAACCAGTGTCATTACTACAATCAATACCTTGTATTGAGTCAGAATTAATTTGTGCTGATAAATTAAATGTAATTGTAAAAAATATAATTACTAATAATATTCTTTTCATTTTATGTAAATTTTAAGGGCAAATATACCTAAATAAATTAACTAGATAGCTTATTAAAATCAAGCACTAAACCTGATTCAGCCAAATAGGTATTGGTAAAGGTTTGTTTAGTTTCAATTAACAACTCCTCAAGATTCCTGTACCTTTGAGAAAAATGGCCAATTAGTAAATGTTTTACTGCAGCTTTTTTTGCAATAGTAGCCGCATCAAAAGTTGTGGAATGTCCTGTTTGCTTTGCTCTTTTTGATAGCTCTTTTTTAAAGGTTGCTTCATGATACAATAAATCTACCCCTTTAATTTTACTAACCAATGCTTCATGATATAAGGTGTCAGTACAAAAAGCATAAGAATGAGCAGGGGTATTTTCAGTAGTAATCTCTTTATTTTTTATCACCTTTCTATTCTCATCAATCCAATCAGCCCCCTCCTTTATTCCATTGTATTTATCATAAGGAATATTAAATTTTTCAATCTTATCTTTAACAATTTTTCTTTTACTTTTTTTCTCTTTAAAAATAAACCCTGAACATTTAAGGTTATGATTAAGTAATACATTACGCACACTTATACCTTCATCTTCAAATAATAATTGTTCAGTATCTTCAGGAATAGGATGAAAAAATAATGGGAAATTTAATTCTGTATTAGAAGCCGCTAGCTGTAAATCAATAATTGCTTTTAGTTCTTGATGTGCAAAAATATGCAAATCTTTATTTCTACCCAAAAGGTGCATACTATTAATTAAACCAATCAAACCAAAATAATGATCGCCATGCAAATGGCTAATAAAAATATGATTTATCCTTTGGTAGCTTAATTGATATTTCCGTAACTGAACTTGTGTTCCTTCTCCACAATCGATTAAAAAAAACCGCTCATTCGCATTTAGCAATTGAGCAGTTGGATGTCTTTCAACTGTAGGGATTGCTGAATTACACCCTAAAATGGTAAGTTTAAATGACATTAATTTGCGACTATCATCCTTTTAGATACAATTTGAGTTCCATTATTAATAGAATATAAATACATACCATTAGCGTAGTCATTAGCAGAAATTTCAATATCATTTATCCCACGGCTTGCAGCTATTTTTCTTTCTTCAATTTTTTCACCTAAATGGTTAAATACTGTAAAAACTACATCAGCTGAATTTCCTGAAATAAATTGAATTTTAGCATTATTATTCACTGGGTTAGGGAAAATAGATTTTAATTCGAATGTATAATCATTAAACTGATTAATCACTGAAGTAGCATTAACTACTTCAATATAATAATAATCGATAGTATCATTCTGAGTTTGAATTCCAAATAATCCGGCATCAACTGTAGTAACTGTGTACATCATTATTTGGTGTAAACCAATTTCTGAAGATGTAGGACTCGGAGACGAAAGTACCGCACAAGAAGTAGAACCTCCTATAAAAGTACAGTTAGCTGTTGCGCAATCATAAGAGAAACTTGCAGGTAAACCTGACACACTTGTCAATTCAATAGTTAGAACGGTTACTGGAACTGATTGCCCTAAAATTATAACACTTGTATCTAAAGGGCTAATAATTGTTATTATTTCATCATAAGATTGTCCAACCATTGCATTTGACAAGCCTGTTACACTATCAGGATAAATTCCTGGCAATATAAATTGCGGATCAGGAGTACATTGTGCACTTGCAAAAATTGTAGAAATTGCTATAGTTAAAGTAAATAGTATTTTTTTCATATTTATTAATTTTGGTTTATAATTCTAATTGTCTTTCCATTTCATCCATCTCAATATAATCATATGCTTCTTGTAACGTTGGAACAATAGTTAATTCCTCATCAAAAGAAAATTCACAAACAATTACAAAAGAACCGTTCATTTTTGAAACACTACTTGCAAATGTAATAAATTTATCTTTAATACTATCAGCCACTTCAGGACTCACGTCTCTCAAATCAGCAATAAAGTTTTTAATTTCTGAAGTAATATTCAATTCTGAGAAATTATTATCCTCCCCTAATTTAAATACTAAAGTGGCTTCTTGGATATTCATCTTAACTAGTTATTTTTAATTTTTCCTGCCAATAAATACAATACTGCCATTCGTATTGCCACACCATTTTCAACTTGATCTAAGATAATTGCATGCTTAGAATCTGCTACATCCGAGCTTAATTCAACCCCTCTATTTATAGGGCCAGGGTGCATAATGGTTATTTCTTTTTGCAAACTGGCAAGCACTTCATTATTAATTCCATATACCATGGCATATTCTCGTAATGATGGGAAATAATTTACATCTTGTCGTTCTAGCTGTATCCTTAACACATTTGCAATATCACACCATTCCAAGGACTCTTTTAAGTCAGAAAAATGGGTTACTCCTAAAGCATCAAGATGCTTGGGCATTAATGAAGATGGGCCACAAACTTTAACTTCTGCTCCAAGCTTTTGCAAACAATATATATTAGATAGTGCAACTCTTGAATGTAGAATATCGCCAACAATCACAATCTTCTTACCTGCAACTTCTCCATATTTTTCTCTAATTGAATACGCATCAAGCAAAGCTTGTGTAGGATGTTCATGCGCTCCATCACCAGCATTTACAATCTTTGCATCAATATTTCTAGATAAAAATACTGACGCTCCTGCATTTGGGTGACGCATAACAACTATATCAACTTTCATAGCTAATATATTATTTACTGTATCCAATAATGTTTCTCCCTTTTTAACGGATGATGATGCTGAAGAAAAGTTAATCACATCAGCTGAAAGTCTTTTTTCAGCTAATTCAAACGATAATTTTGTTCTTGTTGAATTCTCAAAAAATAAATTTGCAATAGTAATATCTCTTAAAGAAGGTACTTTTTTTATAGGTTGATTAATAATCGTTTTAAAATTATCTGCTGTTTTAAAAATCAAATCTATATCTGATTTTTTAAGGTATTTTATTCCTAACAAATGATCAACTGACAAATTACTCATTATTCTGATTTTACCATTAATATTCTATCCTTTCCATTTATCTCTTCCCATTCCACTATTACTCTTTCTGAATCAATTGCATCAATTGTTCTTCCTACATAATTAGGTTGTATAGGCAAATGCCTGCTAAATCTTCTATCAATTAAAGTAAGGAGTTCAACCGACTTTGGCCTTCCAAATGCCATTAGTGCATCAATTGCTGATCTGATTGAGCGTCCGGTAAACAATACATCATCAATTAACACTACATTTTTACCTTCAACTGAGAGATTCATATCCATAACTTCAGGGATAATGGGTTCCTCTCTCCTCATTAAATCATCCCTATAAAATGAAATATCTATATTTCCGGATTGAATAGTAGATTTTGAAATTAGAGTTTGAAGCTTGGTAATAATTCTTTTACTTAAATAAGTACCTCTTGGCTGAACACCAATAATTACTGTATTTGTAAAGTCATTATGATTTTCAATTAGCTGCTGACACAATCTTTCAATTGTAATCTCAATGTCATGCTGATTTAATATTTGTCTTTCTTCAATCATTTCAATACAAAAATAGCAAAAAAAAAACCCCAAATTAATGGGGCTTTGAATTAATTATTCACCGTTCTCTAAATTCTTCTTCAGAGCAGATAGCTGATCCAAATCACCTAGTGTAGATTGCTGTTTATCATCCTCAAGTTTTTTCATCACTTTCTTAGCAGTTGAAGCTGATTTCTTTCTTTCTGCTTCAAGCTCTTCTTTAAAGATTGCTGTATGAGAAACTAAAATCCTTTTGTTTTCTTTTGAAAATTCAAGAATTCTAAAAGATAACGTTTCACCCACCACTATACTTGAACCATCTTCTTTTTCAGTATGTCTTTTTGGAGCAAAAGCTTCTACTTCTTCAGACAATATAATTACAGCACCTTTATCAAATACCTCTTTTACAGTACCTTCATAATCTTTACCGTCTTTGAATTGCTTAGCATACTCATCCCAAGGATTTTCATCTAATTGTTTATGTCCTAAACTGATTTTTCTATTTGCTTTATCAATATCTAAAACAACAACATCAAGCATTGCATCAACTTTAGTAAACTCAGCTGGGTGCTTAATTTTCTTTGTCCAAGATAAATCAGAAATATGAACTAAACCATCAACACCTTCAACTAATTCAACAAAGATTCCAAAGTTTGTAAAGTTTCTTACTTTTACACTATGCTTAGATCCAACAGGGAATTTAGTTTCAATATCGGCCCATGGGTCTGGTGTCAATTGTTTAACTCCTAATGACATTTTTCTAGTCTCTTTATCTAATGTTAAGATTTGTGCTTTTACAGTATCACCTTTCTTATAGAAATCATTAGCTGATCTTAAGTGAGTAGACCATGACATTTCAGACACATGTAATAAGGCTTCAATTCCTGCCTGCAATTCAACAAACACACCATAATCAGCAACCACCACAACTTTACCATCTACTTCATCACCAATTTTTAAGTTTTCATCTAAATTTTCCCAAGGGTGAGCACCTAGTTGTTTCAATCCTAGTTGAATTCTACTCTTACCTTCATCAAAGTCAAGAATTACAACATTAATTGTTTCATCTAAAGATACAATCTCATCAGGATGAGAAATTCTTCCCCAAGATAAATCAGTAATATGAATTAAACCATCAATACCACCTAAGTCAACAAACACACCATAAGAAGTAATATTTTTAACTGTACCTTCAAGAACTTGTCCTTTTTCCAATTTAGACATAATCTCTTTAGTTTGAACAGCTAAATCAGCTTCAATTAAGGCTTTATGAGATACAACAACATTTCTGAAAGACTCGTTTACTTTTACAACTTTGAATTCCATTTTTTTACCAACATACTCGTCATAATCACGTATTGGCTTAACATCAATTTGAGAACCTGGTAAGAAACACTCAATGCCAAATATATCAACAATCATTCCTCCTTTTGTTCTACTCATTATCTGACCATTAACTACCTCACCAGTTTCTAAAGCAACATTTACTTTTTCCCAAGCTCTTAATACTCTTGCTCTACGGTGAGATAAAACTAATTGTCCATTTTTATCTTCTTGCTTTTCAACTAAAACCTCTACAGTATCACCAGCTTTTAATTCAGGATTATACTTGAATTCATTAAAACTAAGTACACCATCCGATTTAAAGTTGATATCCACAACAACTTCTCTTTCAGTAACCAACACCACTGTACCATCAATAACTTGCTTATCAATAACATCAGGCAAAGTAGCACTGTATTCTTTTTCTAAATCAGTTCTCTCTGTTTTTGAATAAGCATCATTCTGAGTAATTAAATCCCAATCAAATTCTTCTACTTCTTCAACTTTCTTTTTTGGAGCCTCTTCTGCTTTTACTTCTTCAAGTACAGGAGCCTCTTCTGCTTTTACTTCTTCAGTAACTGGAGCTTCTTCTGCTTTTACTTCTTCAGTAACTGGAGCTTCTTCTGCTTTTACTTCTTCAGTAACAGGAGTTTTCGTCACTACTACCTTCTCAGTTTTAGGAATTTCTACTGCTTTTGGTGCAGTTTCTTTTTTGTTTTCTTCTGACATTTTCGTCATTTTACATTTGTATCTTAAAGTAAGTAAGGCTGAGATGTTTAAACTTTAAGAGCTATTAATTTTATATTTTTCCTTTCCACTACCTTACAACACATTCTGAAAAGGGCTGCAAAAATACAATTTTAATCTGAAATAACAAACAAGAATTTTAAGCTATATTTTCAATAGCATTTTGCACATTTTCCATCAACCATCTTGGGGTAGAAGTTGCTCCACAAATTCCAACAGAATTTGCAGCCGAAAACCAGTCATTATTTATCTCATCTAAATCTGAAACAAAGTAAGAATTAGCATTCTCTTCTTTACATGATTTATACAACATTTTTCCATTAGAGCTTTTTTGTCCACTCACAAAAATAATCACATCATTATCCTTTGAAAATTGCTTTAATTGAGGTTCACGACCCGAAACCTGCCTACACAAAGTGTCATGCACTATGTATTTTACATTTTCTCCATCTGCCAATTTAACCTTTTCGGCAATTACATCACTAATCGCTTTATAGGCTTTTGGACTTTTTGTTGTTTGGGAATAAATGTAAATTGACCTAGAAAAATCTACCTTCTCCAAATCCTCAACAGTCGTTACAATTATAGCATCATTTTTAGTTTGACCTAATAAACCAGTTACCTCAGCATGCCCTTCTTTTCCAAAAATAATTACTTGCCCATCAATCTTTTTAATATCTTCATAACCCTCCTTAATTTGGTGCTGTAATTTCAACACCACAGGACAGGAAGCATCCAACAATTGTATATTATTTTCAAGTGCAATACTATAAGTTGATGGTGGCTCACCATGGGCACGAATCAACACCTTACAGTCCGAAAGTTCTTTCAAATCATCATGATCAATAATTTCTAAACCCATATCATTCAAGCGTTCCACTTCCTTGTTATTATGTACAATATCCCCTAAACAATATAATTTATCTTCTTTTTCTAATATATCTTCTGCCATTTGTATTGCATAGACTACACCAAAACAAAAGCCCGAATATTTATCAATAGTAACTTCCATTATTCACTTAATTTAGTTGTTATTAAATCATCAATCATAGCATTTTGCTTTTGAATTGATAGCTCAGAATTATCAATTAAAATTGCATCTTTTGCTTGAAACAAAGGATTTATTTTTCTATTTGTATCATGATTATCTCTTTGTGTAAGATTATCCAATACTTCTTTATAGGTAATTTTTTCTTCTTTTTGAATCAGTTCATCATACCTTCTTTGCGCTCTTATTTCAGCACTTGCTGTTACAAATAACTTCAGCTTAGCATCAGGAAATACTTTTGTTCCAATATCTCTACCATCCATCACTACATTTCCTTGTTTACCAATTTCTTGTTGTAATGCAATTAGTTTTTCACGCACTTGCTGAATTTGTGCAATTATACTTACATTATCAGAAACCTCAAACCCTCTAATAATCCGCTCAACATTCTCACCATTCAAAATCGTTTCTGATTGTTTTGTTTCCGCATTAAAAACAAAATTAATTGTAATTTTATCTAATTCAATGATAAGCTTAGGCAAATCAATCTCTTTATTAGTAATGATATTATTACGCATACAATAGAGCGTTACCGAACGATACATTGCTCCCGTATCAATATAACGCATACCATATTTGCTAGCCACTGCTTTTGCAATGGTACTTTTCCCACAGGAAGAATGACCGTCAATTGCTATATTAAAAGGTAAACTCATTAGAGCCCAAAAGTACTCAAATTTGTAGCAATACTAAAATTATTTGGTGCTCCTGAAAAATGATAAGATGCTCTACTATAATCCAACCTGAATTTTGAAACTTTAAACCCTATTCCCCAGGAAAAACCGACCAAGGCAGGATAAGTGGAAAGGCTCATATCAAACCTTCTTTGAAAATTAAAACCTCCTCTTATAAAAAGACTTTTACGAAAAGGGTTTAATTCACCTCCAATAATCAAATGTCGTAATGCTGTTTTCGCAATACTTTCTTCTTTTATTTCCAACTCACCCGTTTCAATATTAGTTTGAGAAGTTAGCTTATAAGGTGATTTTATATCAAACTGATTAAGGTGATGAACAGTAAGCGAATACCTAAAAGGAAGGTGCTTTAACTCTTTACTTACTCCTAATTGTACATCAAATGGAAGATCTTCTTTTTTATCCGTATAAGCAAGCAATTGCCTACCTATATTTTTAAATAATAAAGTGGAAGTAAATTGTTTCTTAGCATTAAAATAAGTTGTTGCTATATTTGCAGCAAGCGCAAAAGCATGATAGCTTTCATATTGAGAATTCAAGACATTTATATTTACACCAAGAGTAAATTGTTCATTCAATTGCTTGCTAACCCCTAAAGTAATCACTTGATCGTGAGCTGAAAATGAACCCAAATTATTTCCAACAGCATCATTATGCTCAAAATCACCATAATTTATTGCTTTAATTCCTAGAGAAACAACCCCAAATTCTTTCCATTTTCTGGCATAAGAAAAACCTATTAAATTAATGTCAGAAAAATAATCCGTAAAAGAAAAAACCAAACCATTATGCATTTCAGCATTCAATAATGAAGGGGTAGTTTGCGCTAAAGCCACATCATTATCAATGATGGAAATTCCACTTCCTCCCATAGCTTCAATCCTAGGAGACAACTCCACATCAACAAATGAAAAAGCAGTTGTTCCTCCAATTTGAGCCAAGAGATTCAAAGGTAAACAAAACGCTATTAAAATTATTTTTTGAATCATTCAGTCTTTTAGAAAGTAGCTCCAATATTAAATCCAATTCTTGGAATAACTCCTGTGTATTCTTTCATATCAGAAGTTGTTCTGTAATAATCTGAATTAAAACCTTCAACTTCAGCATATTGTATTCCTCCTCCTAAAAACACCTCAAGAGAAATAATATTTCCAAATAACAACTGAGCACCCATCAGCAATCCTCCCTGAATATTCTTAATTTCTTTAGAATAAGAATTGTAATAACCTACTTCTTCAATCCAAAGATCATTTTCATCATAATATCCATTCTCTTGCACATACCACCAATCTTCACCTTCTGACCTGAAATAAGCACCTTTTATATAAGGAGCCACATATACGCCACTTAATACTGATTTTTGTTTCTTAAAATTAATCAAATATTTTCTAAGTTGTAATTCTCCTATCCAGCCAATATCATCTTCAGAGCTCCAAGAATTTTCTTGCAAGTGAAATCCTCCACTAAAATTTAAAGATTTACTGTTTGAAATTGCTTTTTCATAACTCATATTAAACGTACCATCAAAAAAGTGAAACGGACTATTTTTGATTAATGCTTTCGCGCCATCTTGAGCATTAGAAGTTAAAGCCCCTAAAACCAAACTAAAAACTAATATTATTTTTTTCATTTTTTATTATTTCTAACGATTATTAACTCAAATTATTACTACAAAAATATTAATTAATTGCCACTGCATCAACTACCTTTTCAGCTAGCAAAGCAATATCCGTTACTTCTTTCAAAGTATCTACATAATGGAATGTCATTCCATTTACATACTTTTCATTTATTTCTAAAATATCTTTTCTATTCTGCTTTGAAAGAATAATCTCATGAATTCCAGAACGCTTAGCCGCCAATATTTTTTCTTTAATCCCACCAACTGGCAGCACTTTCCCTCTTAAAGTAAGCTCACCTGTCATGGCAATTTTCTCTTTTACTTTTCTTTGTGTGAAAGAAGAAACTAAGGAAGTAAACATGGTAATTCCTGCTGAAGGACCATCCTTAGGAGTTGCTCCTTCTGGCACATGCACATGCACATTCCATTTATCAAATACATCCGTATGTATACCGTACTCTCCAGCATGAGCTTTCAAATACTCCATAGCAATTGTTATTGATTCCTTCATTACTTTACCAAGATTTCCTGTAACGGAAAGTTTTCCTTTTCCTTTACTCAGGCTACTTTCAATGAATAAAATATCGCCACCAACTGAAGTCCAAGCCAAACCTGTAACCACTCCTGCTACTGAGTTATCCGTAAAACGATCTCGGTCAAACCTTGGTGCACCTAACACTTTTTCGACAGTATCAATAGTAGGATTTACCTCAAAGGATTCATCCATAGCAATTGATTTCGCTACATTTCGTATCATTTTACTAATGAATTTATCCAAAGTCCTTACACCTGATTCACGTGTATAGCCATCTACAATCTTCTCAATTACTTCATCTGAAAGTTGTAATTGATCGGTATTTATCCCATGTGACTTTAATTGTTTTGGTAATAAATGTTTTTTTGCAATCTGCACTTTCTCTTCAATGGTATAGCCATTTATTTCAATAATTTCCATTCTATCCCTTAGTGCTGGCTGAATGGGAGCTAATGAATTAGCAGTCGCCACAAACATTACTTTTGACAAATCGTAATCCAACTCCAAATAATTATCATGGAAAGTTTCATTTTGTTCAGGATCCAACACTTCCAAGAGTGCAGAGGAAGGATCACCATGAGAATCTCTAGTCACCTTATCAATTTCGTCCAAAACAAAAACTGGGTTAGATGATTTTGCTTTCTGGATAGATTTAATAATCCTTCCTGGCATAGCTCCAATATATGTTTTTCTGTGCCCTCTTATTTCCGATTCATCTCTTAATCCTCCTAAAGAAACTCTTTCATATTTTCTGCCCAGTGCCTCAGCAATTGATTTTCCTAAAGAAGTTTTCCCAACTCCAGGAGGGCCATACAAACATAAAATAGGCGATTTCATATCCCCTCTTAATTTTAAGACCGCCAAATGTTCTATGATTCTTTCTTTTACTTTTTCCAAACCAAAATGATCTCTATCCAGAATCTCTTTTGCTTTTTGCAAATCAAAGCTATCAGTAGTAACTTCATCCCAAGGTAAATCTAAGATAAGCTCAATATAACTTCTTTGCACTGAATAATCGGACATAGAGGAATTCATTCTTTGTAACTTTTTTAACTCTTTATCAAAAGCATTAGCAACCTCTTTATTCCACTTCTTTTTAGCCCCTTGCTTACGCATTTCATCAATTTCCTTTTGCGATCCACTCCCCCCTAATTCTTCTTGAATAGCCTTCATTTGCTGATTCAAGTAATACTCTCTCTGCTGCTTATCCAAATCAGTCTGTACTTTGGACTGGATTTTATTTTTCATTTCCAGTAATTGTAATTCCTTAGTCAAAGATTCCAATACTAAGATAGCACGTTTTTTCAAATCAATTTCTTCTAATAAGGATTGTTTTTCAGGCAAACCTATATGCATATTAGATGACACAAAATTGATAGCAAATGAAGTGTTCTTTATATTTTTAATGGCAATAGCTGCCTCTGAAGGGATATTAGGAGACTCGTCAATAATCCTTAAAGCTAAATCTTTTACAGAAGAAACCAATGCGCTAAATTCCTCATCATTCTCCTCAGGCTTCACTTCAGCTAAGTCCGTTACTTTTGCTTTATAATACGGTTCGTTTTGAACCATTTCCTCAATTTTAAACCGCTTACGCCCTTGTATTACTGCAGTAATATTTCCATCAGGCATTTTTAGCATTTTCAGAATATGTGCAACTGTACCTACATCATTCAAATCTTTTAATTCAGGTAATTCTGTGTCAAAATCTTTTTGAGAAACGACTCCAATCGTTTTGTTTCCGTTTTCAGCATCTTTTATTAATTTCACTGAACGGTCTCTACCAATAGTAATTGGAATAATTACTCCTGGAAAAAGTACCGTATTTCTTAAAGGTAAAATAGGCAATACATCAGGGGTATCTTCTTTTGATATTTTCGCTTCATCCTCATCAGACATTAATGGTAAAAACTCAGTTTCTTCATTTATTAAATCAGACAACTCAAAGCTATCCAAATGATATTTATTTCTCATAATAATTGTTTTTCACTAATCAACTCATGCAATTAGTGTGCCATAATTGAAATATGGAATTTTTGTCAGTTAGGATTCGTTTCTGTAGCGTTTTGTCATATCGTACACCTGATTAAGGATATCCTGTTCTGTTTTGTCAAACTTAAGTTTTCTTCTAGCAAAGACCTTTTCAGCTACTTCAAAAACTTTTGGTAAATTATAAATTGAAAAACCTGCAGCACCTCCCCAACTAAAAGAAGGAATAAAATTTCTAGGAAAACCACTTCCAAAGATATTAGCACTAACCCCCACAACTGTTCCTGTATTGAACATTGTATTAATTCCACATTTAGAATGATCGCCCATAATTAAACCGCAAAATTGCAAACCAGTTTCCTTAAAGCGTTCCGTTTCATAATTCCAGAGTTTTACTTCAGCATAATTATTTTTAAGATTAGAATTATTGGTGTCAGCACCTAAGTTACACCACTCACCAATTACAGAATTTCCTAAAAACCCATCATGAGCTTTGGAAGAATAACCAAAAAATACTGAATTATTTACCTCACCTCCCACCTTACAATAAGGACCTAAAGTAGTTGCTCCATAAATTTTAGCTCCCATTTTCAACACTGAGTTCTCACACATTGCAAAAGGACCTCTAATAATTGAACCCTCCATCACCTCAGCATTTTTACCTATATATATAGGGCCATTTTCTGCATTTAAAATACTACACGTAACTTTTGCTCCTTTTTCAATAAATATTTTATCTCCAAAGAAAGTATTGGTTTCATTTAATATTTTTGATTTTCTTCTTTTCGTTAGAAGCGCAAAATCACTTTCTATCTCCCTATCATTATCCGAAAAAATATTCCATAGATTTTCAACCGTATTAAAAGCAACATGAGAATCAATTCTATTCATTTTTTGCAAATCAAAAATAGCCGACCGAAAAGCAAAAACTTCCCCATTTTTTTCCAACGCCTCTCCTACTCTTAAACTATCCAATTCGGTTATTAATGCTTTTGAGGGTAAGGTTTTGGAATCAATCCAAAGATTATCTTTTTGTATTTTTAAAGGGAATTTAGCCGACAAATAATCAATCGTTTGTACAGAAACTGATTTATAATACTTTTCCCATTTTTCTTTAATCGTTAGAATTCCTATCCTAAAATCAGAGATTGGGCGAGTATATGTTAGGGGATAATAATTGTCCCTATTGCTGTCAAAAAGAATTACATTCATAAAAGCAAAGTTAAAAAAAAAGCCCACACAAATGTGCGGGCTTTTTACTATAGCTTAAAATTCGATTATTTTGCGAATTTCTTGTATTTGTTTTTGAATTTATCAATTCTACCAGCAGTATCAATTAGTTTTGCTTTACCAGTATAAAAAGGATGAGAATCAGAAGAAATCTCCATTTTTACTAATGGGTATTCTTTACCATCTTCCCAATTAATAGTCTGATTAGTTTCAATACAAGACTTAGTTAAAATTGCAAACTCTGTAGACATATCTTTAAATATGCAAAATCTGTAATTATCTGGATGTATGTCTTTTCTCATAATTGTATCTTCTTAAATTAGGGCTGCAAAAGTAGAAAGTTTTCTTTAATCAGCAACACTAATTTAGTAAATATTATAAATTTAAATCGTTTAGTAAGGTGTTTGTTGCTTTCACCCCTTCAGCTGATGCTTGTAACTGGCTGAATTCTGCTTCATCCAAGTTAATTTCAACTATTTTCTCTATTCCGTTTTTACCCAAAATAACTGGTACACCAATGCATAAATTATTCAAACCAAATTCTCCATCCAACATCACTGAACAAGGAAACATTTTTTGCTGATCACAAGCAATTGCTTGTACTAAACCACTTACTGCAGCACCTGGCGCATACCAAGCTGAAGTACCTAACATTCCTGTTAATGTAGCTCCACCAACCTTAGTATCTTCTAAAACTTTTTGCAATCTTTCTGTAGATAAAAATTCTGAAACTCTAACAGAATTTCTAGTTGCTAATCTTGTTAAAGGAACCATTCCTTTATCAGAATGCCCCCCAATTACCATACCATCAATATCAGAAGTTGGGCATTCCATTGCTTCTGCTAATCTGTATTTAAATCGTGCAGAGTCCAAAGCGCCACCCATACCAATAATTCTATTTTTTGGCAAACCAGTTACTTTATGAGTTAAATAAGTCATTGTATCCATAGGATTACTTACAATAATTAAAATTACATCAGGAGAATATTTAATCAATTGTTCTGAAACTGATTTTACAATACTTGCATTAATTCCAATTAACTCCTCTCTTGTCATCCCTGGTTTTCTTGGAATTCCTGAAGTAATAACTGCAATATTACTCCCTGCAGTTTTAGAATAATCATTTGTTGAACCTGTAATTTTAGTATCAAACCCATTTAAAGATGCCGTTTGCATCAAATCCATTGCTTTACCTTCAGCAAAGTTTTCTTTAATATCAACTAATACTACTTCTGAAGCAAAGTTTTTTATAGCGATATATTCCGCACAACTTGCTCCTACTGCTCCTGCTCCTACTATTGTAACTTTCATTTTTTATGTAATTATATGATTATTTAAATTTTCGGAAAAAGTAAGTATTCCAAAGGTTCTGAATACATAATTTTCCCATAAAAAAAGCCAGTAAACCCTGGCTCTTAATTTGTTATGCGTCAATATTAGCGTATTTGGCATTCGCCTCAATAAAGGCTCTCCTTGGTGGAACTTCATCCCCCATCAACATAGAGAACACTCTATCCGCCTCAGCTGCATTGTCAATTGTAACTTGCTTAAGTGTTCTGAATTCAGGATTTAAAGTAGTATCCCAAAGCTGTGAAGCATTCATCTCCCCTAAACCTTTATACCTTTGTATCATTACATTTACATCCTTCCCGCCTTTCATTTCTTGAATCATCAAATCTTTTTGATCTTCATCCCAACAATATCTTTGGTCTTTTCCTCTTTTTAATAAATACAAAGGTGGTGTTGCGATATACACATAACCATGCTCTATAAGCGGTCTTAAGTAACGGAAGAAGAAAGTCAATAATAATGTAGCAATGTGAGATCCGTCAATATCCGCATCCGTCATAATTACTACTTTATGGTATCTTAATTTTTCTATATTCAATTCTCTTTCATCTTCAGCAGTACCAATAGAAACACCAAGGGCTTTGAACATGTTTTTAATCTCCTCATTTTCAAAAACCTTATGCTGCATAGCTTTTTCCACATTCAAGATTTTACCTCTTAAAGGCATAATTGCTTGAAAATGTCTATCTCTACCTTGCTTAGCTGTACCTCCTGCAGAATCTCCCTCAACTAAGAAAATTTCACATTTTGCAGGATCTTTTTCTGAACAATCAGACAGTTTCCCTGGAAGACCAGAACCGACAAGGACACTCTTTCTCTGCACCATTTCTCTCGCCTTAGTGGCAGCATTACGAGCAGTTGCAGCTAAGATTACTTTCTGTACAATTCTTCTTGCTTGTTCAGGGTTTTCTTCCAAATAAAAAGTAAGCATATCACTTACAGATCTTGAAACTGCAGAAGTAACTGCCTTATTTCCTAATTTCGTTTTAGTTTGTCCTTCAAACTGAGGCTCCATAACTTTTACAGAGATTACGGCAGTCAATCCTTCTCTAAAGTCATCACCAGAAATTTCAAATTTTACTTTCTTCAATAACCCTGACTCATCCGCATATTTTTTAAGCGTACGCGTAAGTCCTCTTTTAAATCCTGAAAGATGTGTCCCTCCTTCATGGGTATTGATGTTATTCACATAAGAAAAAACATTTTCGGTATAAGAAGTATTGTACACCATAGCCACCTCAACCGGCACCCCATCTTTTTCACCATCAATATAAATTACATCATCTAAAATAGAATCTCTAGTTTCATCCAAAAATTCAACAAATTCTTTTAACCCTCTTTCCGAGTAAAACTCTTGTTTAATAAACTCCCCTTCATCATCTGTTCTTCTTTTATCCGTAATAGAAAGGTGAATTCCTTTATTCAAAAAAGACAATTCTCTTAAACGAGCTACTAAAATATCATAATGATAAACAGTTTCTTCAAAAATAGTTGCATCTGGCATAAAGGTAACATAAGTTCCTGTTTTATCAGTAGTACCTATTTCCCTTACATCATATTGGGGTTTTCCAATTTTATATTCTTGCTCAAATACTTTCCCTTCTCTGTGGACTTCCACCCTCAAATCACTTGAAAGTGCATTTACACAAGACACACCAACACCATGCAACCCACCAGAAACTTTATAAGAATCTTTATCGAATTTACCTCCAGCATGCAGTACCGTCATTACTACTTCTAAAGCAGAACGACCTTCTTTTTCGTGCATATCGGTTGGAATACCCCTACCATTATCGGTTACTGTAATGGAGTTGTTTTCATTGATAAAACAATCAATATGAGTACAATGTCCAGCAAGTGCCTCATCAATTGAATTATCCACTACTTCATACACCAAATGGTGTAATCCTTTTACCCCAATATCACCAATATACATGGCTGGTCTTTTACGTACTGCTTCTAAGCCTTCAAGTACTTGGATATTACTTGCACCATATTCCTGATTTTTATTTTCTTCACTCATAAAATTGAATTATTTTCTCATTTTTTTTAAACAGACAAATATACACTTATTGAATGAGTTAAAGCACGGAAAAAAGCACGAAAATTACAAAGAGTTTATCAACAAATGTTGATAAATTTAGAAGGAATAATTCAGCCCAAAAAGACCGTTAAAACCAACTTCACGATAACCTCTCCACATATCTTGTTTGGAGTTTGTAAGATTGTTCAGCTGCACATAAGCTGAAATGTTTTGCGTGTAGTTGTAGTATAAACCTAAGTTGGCATGGATTTGTGCAGGAAGTTCTGACATCACACTAGCGGTTCTTTCACCTAAATAGCTTAATGAAGGAATAACTTTTATTTTATTCCTCAAATTAACTGGAGCAGAAATAGCGAAAGTGAAATTAGGTTTGTGGTAGACCTCCTTATCCCAATTGTAATAATCCGCATTTGCATTTAAACTAATAATAGCATTGATTTTTCTATCATAATTAACATTAACATGCAATTGTTTTACATCAATATAGTCCACTAAAAAACGATTGTAATACCCATTTGTAACGCCAACAAAATGAGCGAAATTCTGAACCGAACCATAAGCCACACTTCCTTCAAACACCTCTTCTTTTCCCAATACATTACGCATAGCAACATATATTTCGTCAGTATCGGTTGTTTTTAAATTTTGTAGCATAGCATTTCCAGCCAAAATAGCTTGGTTGGTTCCAAAGGAATGAATATACGGATTCTCATCAGAAAGCGATTTAAGCGTATGCCTCTGTTCGCTATGACGCAAACCACCATACACCAACAAAATATCTTTCACAAGCTCTTTAGTCGCTTTAATTTGCGGGAAAACCTCAAATGGTGTGCCGTCCGATAAATAATGAAACTCTATTCCTAAATCAAAATCAACTCCATATTTTGTAATAGCAGTAGAAGGCGAAAAATGAAGCGATTGAACAGACTTAATATTCTCACCCGTATAATCCGAATTATTATAATTCAAATAATCGTTCAACTCAATTTCCAAAGCAAAAGGTAAACCGTTTATTGTTTTGCTTAAGTTCGTACTCAAGTGGATTTGATTTTCAGAAAGTTCATTCAAATCAGAAATAAAAAAAGTAGTGTGGTACTTTAATTTATCGACCGACAACTCTTTAGAAATAGCAGAGATTGAAAGTTTTGTATACGCAAAGCGATTTCTAAAATACTTTTCACCAATACCCTCTGAAAATAAAGGAGAGAAAACAGCCGTCCTCCTGTCATAATCCAAATTCACCATGTAGATATGAGATTCATTCATCTTCTTTCCATACAAATGCATAGTGTTTTTACTGTTTTTAAATAAGTAATGAGGCACTTCATAGCTATTCGCAAAATGATTTACAATAATCCCATAACTCAAAGTCTTGGAACGCTTACTATTGTGTAAAATGCTCGCCTTAGTTGCCCAAACATTTCCAAAACCTACACCCACTTTTGTACCGTACAATTGTGGGATTTTATCCGCCTTTACTTTTGCTGCTTTTAAGGGTCTTGTTTTATAGTCCGATTTTAAATCAGTAGCGATAACCACATATTCTTGGATTCTGTCTTTTTTAGTAGTATCTGCAAAAGTTGCTTTTTCATTCAGACGACTTGCCTCAGGTATAGTTGGTTTAAATCCTTCTACCACCTTCACTTCAGTTGTACCAATATCTTGTGCTAAAAGCTGAGTAGTACTCAATAAAAGTACCGCTATTATTTTATTCAATTTCATCTGTTTCAATATATTCGTGATTGATTTCTAAGCTATCTGCTTTAGGAACAATTAAAGTATCAGGAGCCACTACTTCATAGTCTTCATCAATTATTTCCTCAATCAAAAACTCTTCCAAATCATAATCAATTTCTTCTTCTGATATTTCAATATAACTTTGAGGCTCTTCTTGTATTGCATTTTTAAAAGTCTCTTTTTCCACTATTTGCTCCCATTTTTTACGCGCCAAATTTACCAATTCCTCCCCATCATGATTTTCAATAATACTCTCTAAAGTTGCCTTTGCTTGAAAGTCATTTTCCTGCATCACATAAATATCTGCCAATAAAATAAATGCCTTTGCGATAAAATGATCACTACTATAACCTTCAGCCAATTCAAATATCATTTTTTCAGCCAAAACTAAACTATCGTCCAGATAAGTTAAGTATGCCAAATGATATTTTGCTTCTGCCCCCTCATCATAAGCGGATAGCTCGACCACTTTTTGAAAAGTAGTTTTGGATTTTGCATAATTCCCTTCAGAAAATTCATGTCTGGCAATAATAATTTTTGCTTTACTCATTAACCAATCATCCGTTTTATCCAAACTGGCTACCTGCTGAGCGTACTGAAAAGCAAGTACAGGGTTTATTTTTTCATTCCCATACATTAGGCGAATAACAGCCTCTCTTTTTAAGGAATTATTAGAAGCTATTTTTTCTAATGTTTGATAATAGATATTTGAGTTTGCATAATCATCCTCCGAATAATACTTTCTTGCCAAAAAGCTTAAAGCCGATTGCTGATGGTCAGTATTGGAAACTCCAATAAGTTCAGAATACATTAGGACTGCATTAATAGTATCACCAACTTTTACTGAAGAAATTGCATTGTAATAGGTAGCATCTATTTTAAATATTCCATTTTCAAATTTCTGCAAGTACTGATTAAAAGTTCTCTGTGCAACTATATAATCCCCCTCAGAAAATTTCATGAAAGCCGTATTGTAAGTCAAGGAATCTTGCTCTGCTTTACTGATGCTTATTTCAGGTAACCCGTTTACAATTTCCAAATATTCATCCACCTTAGCCAAATTCACATAAGCCGCCTGCAATCCTGATAATGCTTCTTTAAAATAAATGGTTTGCTGAAAATTATTCACCACAAATAAAAAGGCTGTAATAGCCTCATCTACTTTGTTACTGTTAAAATAAATCATTCCTTTACTTAAGTAGGCATCAGCAATAAATTGTTCATCATTCGTTTCGGACAATAACCTATCATAATAGGAAAGTGCCAAATCATTTTTAGATGAATTCTTATAATAACTCGCTAAATCATTTAGCGCATTATCATAATAAGTTGAAGTTAAAAAATCAGTAGTAAGTTGAGTTAATAATTTCACTTTGGAAGTGTTTTTCCCTACCAAGCCCAAAGCAACCGAACGCTTATACATTGCATAATCCCCATCAAACAAGGAATAGGCAATTGCCTTATCGTAATAATTTTCGGACAATGAATATTCCTGAGTCATAAAAAAGCAATCTGCAATTCGTAAATAAGCATCATTCAAATGCATACTATCAGTTGCTATTTTCTCATATTTTCTGAAGTAAGTATTCGCCAATGTATATTCTCCTTGCTGAAAATAAGCATAGGCCAAATTATATTGCCTTAGCTTATCATAAACCCCTAATTCGGAAGTATTATTTAGAGATAGATTAGTATATATATCAGCTGATTTTTCAAAGTCATTTAACTGATAATAGCAATCGGCCAACCAAAAAGTATTTACATACGCTATTTTATCATCCACAGGATACTGATTAGCTAACTGAAAATAAGTAAGCGCCACTTTATAGACCGCATTATTATATTCCTTAACACCTAAAAAGAAAGAGAGTTGTTGCAGTGCTTTTTGCTGATGATGATTAGGCAGGTGAATATCTTTTAAAGCCTTAAAAGCCTCATCATACTTGCTGCTACTCTGAAAAGTTTGAACCATTAAAGTTTCAATTTCTTTTTTATGCATAGCATTATCATACTTTTCCAAATAGGTTTTGAGCACAGCCAAAGTATTATCAAAAGGTAAATCCAACTGATAGGATAATTTCGCATAATTATAAAATGCATCTTCCTGAATTTTCAAATCATAGGCATAAGTGGCTGACTTTTTAAAAGCTTGCAAAGCATAATTATATTGTTGAAGCTGTAAATAAGACGCCCCCAAACAATAAGTAGCATGCTGACGAATACTATCAGCCGTATTGCTTACTTTTTCCAAATAGTTGATGGCATTTTCGTAATGCTGCATCTTAAAATAAGATTTCCCCAACAAAAAATGAACAATAGGATTTACTTGCTCTCCTTGTTCAATATAGGCATTAAAATGAACAATTGCATTATCATAATCTGCAGTACGGAAATAAGCCTCTGCCAGCAAACGATTTACTTCTGCCTTTCTTGAAGGAATAACGCTTTCGATAAGTGGTGAAGCAAATGCAATTAACTGCTTATAGCTTTGCTGAAAAAAATAAATCTGAGTAATGTAATAAGGAGCAATTGCACCAAACTGCTCGTCAGTAATTAAATGCTTAAAGCCATTTAAGGCTGTTTTGTAAAGACCATTCTGATAAGCAATATAAGCAGAGTAATACTGAGCAGTTGCTGCATATTTACTTTCCGTATTGATTAGTTTTGAAAAATAATATTGAGCCTCAACTAAAGAATCAATGCTAAAATTAGCATAGGCCAACTTGAAGATTAAATGAGGATAATCCGCTAAATTTTTGAATTGCAAAAAATAGTTAATCGCCTTAGGATAATCCAAATCTCTGTAATACAACAAGGCTAAATCCTTACTCACATCATCCTTAAAAGAGGTAAAAGGAAAATCCAACAAAAATTGTTCATACAAGAAAACTGCATCTGAAGCAAACAACTCTTTTGAGCACCTTGCATTATGGTAATGTGCATTTTCATCAGCCCCATTATTAATAATTATCTGCCGACACAAAGCTTGTGCGGCACTGTATTTTTCTTCCGAAAATAAAGTATTTTCTTCAGGATTCTGAGCTATAAGATTCACACTGCATAGCAGTGAGAAAAGAATGAGTTTTACAATTTTAGGCATAAGATTTCTTATCAGATTTAAAAGTAGAGAAATTAGCCTTTGCGCAAAAAACAGGCAGTTGAAGTTTTCAACAGCTTTTTTTAACAATTATTAGTTCAAACAAGCGTTTTATGACTAAGAATTTTTTTAATTTGCCTTAGTGTTATATATCTTAAAAATAAAAGGAACAAAGACCATCCCTGACTTTGTACAGATTAGAGATGAGCAGATGACCTTACGGGCCTATTTCAGGCTAAGCCAACAAGAAGTTGGACTAAAAAAGAATAATCTAGAAGCAGAAGCAAAAGGAATTATGGCTTTATTGAAAACTATTCCTTATGGAAAAATCAATAAATATTATAGTGAAAATGAATAACCCTATCATCAATTTGGAAGGTGTAGACATACACCAAATGGACCACCAAGTTTTTAGCAACATTACTTTAAAAGTTAATGCTGGTGATTTCCTATATCTGATTGGCGAAACAGGAAGTGGTAAGAGTTCATTGCTAAAAGCATTGTATGGGGAACTAAAAGTGAGTGCAGGAAATATCTCGCTTAACAATATAAACCTTAACAAGATTAAAGCCAAAGAAATCCCAAATTTAAGAAGAAAACTAGGAATTGTCTTTCAAGATTTTCAATTACTTTCTGACAGGACTGTTTTTGAGAATTTATCCTTTGTACTCAAGGCTACCGGCTGGAAAGATAAAACAAAAATAAGCACCCGAATAAATGAAGTATTGGACAGTGTCCACCTTAATGACGTGAAAGATAAAATGCCTTATGCATTATCAGGAGGAGAACAACAAAGAACAGCTATTGCTCGTGCGCTTTTGAATCATCCTGATATTATTTTAGCAGATGAACCAACAGGAAATCTGGACCCTGAAAAATCAAATAAAATTATTGAATTATTGCAAGAAATTAACGCCCAAGGCACTACTGTTTTAATTGCAACACACGATTATTCAATCATAAAAAAATACAAGGCGCGCACCCTTCAATGTGCAAATCAGAAAATAAGTGAAATTGTAATGAATCATGAGTAATATCCTACATAATTACTCCTTAAAAAATTACAATACTTTTGGTATAGCTGCAAAAGCAAAATATTTTGCAAGTTTTAGTTCTGAAGATGAATTAACAGAGCTACTAAAAAAAAATATTTGTAAGACTGAATCTCTTTTTATTCTAGGTGGTGGAAGTAATATTTTACTTACTAAAGATTTTGAAGGAATAATACTCTCAAACAACATAAAAGGAATTAATATAATTTCAGAAGATGAGCATAGCACTAATATTGCTGTGGGTGCTGGAGAAGTTTGGCATGATTTTGTATTATGGAGTATTGATAAAAATCTATCAGGAATTGAGAATTTAGCGCTAATTCCAGGATTAGTTGGCGCATCACCCATGCAAAATATTGGAGCTTATGGTATGGAAGTAAAAGATGTTATAATCCAAGTTCATTGTATTGAAATTGAAAGCAGAAAAAAGATAATATTCAACAACACTGACTGTCAATTTGGGTATAGAGATTCTATTTTCAAACACGGATTACAAGGAAAGATGGTGATCACTAAAGTGATTTACAAACTCAGTAAAACCCCAATTAACAAAATCACCTATGGAGCTATTGAGGAAGAACTGAAAAACCTCAATTTAAAGCCAAATCCTGCAACTATTGCTGAGGCTGTAATCAATATTAGGAGCCGTAAATTACCTGATCCAAAAATATTAGGAAATAGCGGAAGTTTCTTCAAAAATCCAATTATTGAAACTGCCCAATTTGAAAATTTAAAAAAAGAATTTCCTGAAATGGTTGGCTACAAAGTATCCGATACTGAAACCAAAATTGCTGCCGGTTGGCTGATTGACAATGCGGGGCTAAAAGGTTACCGAAAAGGGGATGCTGGCGTACACAAAAACCAAGCCTTAGTTTTGGTAAATTACGGCAATGCAAGTGGAACTGAAATTATTAATTTGGCGGAAGAAATTCAGGAAAAGATACAAGAAAAATACAGCATTAGCATAGAACCAGAAGTAAATATCTTGTAACCCCTAATTCATGAAAAGCAAGAAACTACAAGAGAAACTAAGATTAACTTTTCCCTTTACTCCAACTTCAGAACAAGATGAACTCATAACAGACATTGCTGATTTTGTAAGTACCATTGGTAACAGAAGCATCTTTATGCTCAAAGGATATGCAGGAACAGGAAAAACAACTTTGGTGTCCACTTTGGTAAAATCATTACCTGTTCTAGGAAAGCGTTCTGTACTCATGGCGCCAACAGGTAGGGCTGCAAAAGTATTGGCAAAATACTCTAAAAAATCAGCATCAACAATACACAAAAAGATTTACTGGATAAGAACCAATAAAAGTGGAAACACCTTTATAACGCTTAAAGAAAATACACACAGCAACACTATCTTTATAGTGGATGAGGCCTCTATGATTCCTGAAAATTCAGACAAAGGATTTGGAAATCGTTCTTTATTAGATGATTTGATTGAATATGTATATGAGGGTAATGATTGTAAACTCATTTTGATCGGTGATACGGCTCAACTTCCTCCTGTACATTTGGATATGAGCCCTGCTTTGGATGAAGATAAACTAGAAGATAATTATAATAAACAAGTTATCTGCAAGGAATTGACTCAAGTGGTTAGGCAAAAGGAAGACTCTTTAATCCTAGAAAATGCTACTGACCTAAGAAATAGAATTGCAAATGCAGACTATTCCTACCCAAAATTAGCCACAAACACTGAGGTTATTCGCCTCAATTCTGGGGAAGATTTACAAGATGCTTTGGAAACCGCTTACAGCAATGAAGGAGTAAATAGCACTACCGTACTTTGCCGATCCAACAAAAGAGCCAATTTGTACAACCAACAGATAAGAGCTAAAATTAGGTGGCAAGAAAATGAAATTTCTGCTGGTGATATGCTTATGGTGGTGCGAAATAATTATTACTGGCTAGATGACAGTAGCAAAGCAGGATTTATTGCCAATGGTGATATTGTAGAAGTAGTGCGCATACAAGAAACCATTGACCGTTATGGTTTTCGATTTGCAAAAGCAAGTGTGCAAATGGTAGACTACCCTGATGAAAAAGAACTAGATGTTATCCTTTTGCTAAACACCCTAACAAGCGAAAGCCCAGCCATAACCTACGACCAATACAAACAGCTTTACCAAGAAGTTGGCTTGGACTATAAAGGACAAAAGGAAATAAACAAAAAGATAAAGGAAGACGAGTTTTTCAATGCCTTGCAAATAAAATTTGCATACGCCATTACTTGCCATAAATCACAAGGAGGGCAGTGGGAAAATGTATTTGTAGACTTAGGTTATTTTACAGAAGATATGCTAGACAAATCCTACCTAAGATGGCTATACACAGCCCTAACCCGAGCAAGCAAAAAGTTATACTTGATTAATTTTAAGGAAGAGTTTTTTAAAGCAGATACTAGTAGTTAGGTTTTATAGAAAAAAACTAGTCCGTCATTCCGAACTCGATTCTGAATCTATTTATTTTTCAATCCAGATTCTGAATAAATTTCAGAATGATACAAAAAAAGCCGAGCAAATGCTCGGCTTTCATCTAATATCTTTTTCAAAATCTATATATTATCTATAATAGTATTTAAGATTTTACTAGGTCTCATTCTTTCAAACACAACATCTTCATTTGGGTGGTAATAGCCCTTCATGTCTTCTGAAGTACCTTGTGCATTATTCAATTCAAGCATAATTTCATCTTCCTGTGCTTTCATAGCATTTGCTACTTTTTCAAAAGTTACTTTTAAATCAGTATCTTCAGTTTGGTTGGCTAACTCTTTCGCCCAATACATTGCCAAATAAAAGTGTGAACCTCTATTGTCCAACTGCCCTACCTTTCTCATTGGCGACTTTCCGTTCTTCAATAAATCCTCAATTGCAGTATCCAAAGTATCAGCAAGAATTTTTGCTTTAGGATTATCATTCACCTTAGCAAGATGCTCCAATGAAACAACAATTGCCATAAATTCTCCTAGAGAATCCCACCTTAAATGCCCTTCTTTTGTAAATTGTTGAACATGCTTTGGGGCTGAACCTCCCGCCCCTGTTTCAAACAAACCTCCACCATTCATTAACGGAACGATAGATAGCATTTTGGCAGAAGTACCCAATTCTAAAATTGGGAATAAATCCGTTAAATAATCCCTCAATACATTTCCAGTTACCGAAATGGTATTCTCTCCTTTTCTTACTCTTTCCAAAGTAAATAGAGTTGCTTCTTTCTGAGAAAGAATTCTGATATCCAAACCCTCTACATCATGTTCTTTCAGGTATTCATTTACTTTTTTGATAATTTCAGCATCATGCGCTCTAGCTATATCCAACCAAAAAATAGTTGGCCATTTTGTAGCCTTTGCTCTATTTACCGCAAGCTTTACCCAATCCTTAATCGGTTCATCTTTCGTTTGGCACATTCTCCAAATATCTCCTTCTTCTACTGCATGTTCTAATAATACATTCCCCTCAGCATCCATCACCTTTACAACTCCTTCAGCAGGAATCTCAAAAGTTTTATCATGCGAACCATATTCCTCCGCTTTTTGTGCCATCAAACCAACATTAGGAACTGTACCCATAGTAGTAGGATCAAAAGCACCATGTTGTTTACAGAAATCAATAGTCGCACTATATACGCTTGCGTACGAACTATCTGGAATTATTGCTTTAGTATCTTCTGTTTTGTTGTCCTTATTCCACATCTGTCCAGAAGTCCTAATCATTGCCGGCATAGAAGCGTCAATAATAACATCAGAAGGAACATGTAAATTAGTAATTCCATTGTCAGAATCCACCATTGCAATATTGGCATTATTTTCAAATGCCAAAGCAATATCACTTTCTATTTCAGCTCTTTTTTCTGATGATGTATTTTTTAATTTAGAAATTAAATCACCAAATCCATTTTTAAAATCAACTCCTAATTCCTTAAAAGTAGCATCATGTTTTGAAATTAAATCCTTAAAAAAAATACAAACAACATGCGCAAAAATAATTGGATCAGAAACCTTCATCATTGTCGCTTTCATGTGTAAGGATAATAAAATTCCCTGTTCTTTAGCATCCTTTATCTCTGTCTCTAAAAAGGCCAACAAAGCTTTTTTAGTCATTACAGTCGTATCAATAATTTCTTTTGCTAACAAAGGGGTACTTGCTTTTAAAATTGTGGTAGTGCCATTATTAGCAAACAATTCAATCATTACATCAGTAGCATTTTCAACACATACTGATTTTTCATTATGAAAGAAATCTCCACTTTCCATTGTTGCTACATGGGTTTTAGAATTTGACTTCCACTCCCCCATAAAATGAGGATTTACTTTCACATAGTTCTTCACCGCTTTTGGCGCTCTCCTGTCCGAATTTCCCTCTCTTAAAACTGGGTTTACAGCCGAACCTTTAATTTTATCATAACGCAACTGCACTTCTTGTTCTTTTGCATTTTCAGGCGCATCAGGATAAGAAGGAATTGCATAACCTTTTCCCTGCAATTCTTCAATTACAGCAACTAATTGCGGAAGAGAAGCAGAAATATTTGGCAATTTAATAATATTTGCCTCTGGCTTTTTCACTAGCCCTCCTAATTCTGCTAAAGCATCACTTACTCTCTGTTGTTCTTCCAAATATTCTGGAAAAGCAGATAAAACTCTTGCCGCCAATGAAATATCTTTTGTCTCAATCTCTACTCCTGCCTTAGCAGTAAAAGCATTAATTATGGGCAACAATGAATGTGTTGCCAACATTGGTGCCTCATCAGTTTTAGTATATATTATCTTTGAATTCTGATTACTCATACTTCTAAATTTTTAAAGGGTGCAAACTTAAAAATTAGTAACCAAATACATCCTCTAATGTCAAGTGTTTTATCTCACCATATTGTTTCAATACTTCTAAGTCCAAATCATCTTTTGAACCCAACACCATTACTATCCGAGCACCAGTAGCAATATGCGAATTATGAAATTCTCTTAAACTATTCATGTCAAAGGTTTTAACTCCCTCATAAACATCTTTTCTGATATCATAGTCAATCCCTAATTTTTGTGCCTTTTCGTATTCAGCAAGTACTCTTGACTTTGTTAATCTTTCTGTTCTTATTTTTTGTTCAATTCCTTCTTTTGCATTATTCATGTTTGCTTCGGCTTCTGGCATTACATCCAAAAGTTCAGTCATTCCTACCATAGCGTCTGACAATTTATCGGCTTGTGTGCCAATGTAGCTCATTAAAAAGTGTGATTCATCAGCCTCTTTTGGGATAGTATAAGTACTGTATACCGAATAGGCCAAAGCTTTAGATTCTCTCATTTCCTGAAATACAATTGAGCTCATTCCTCCTCCAAAATATTCATTATGATATTTGATGATTGCATATTCATCAATATTCAATTTACTTCCTTTAGCAAGCATCATTACTTCCGCTTGCTTCATATCATAGTCCACAACATATACCAATGGTTTATCCATACTATTTTCAATAAATTCTTGTTTTGCAGGGATTGCTTTCAATTCAGTATTGTTTGTGTGCAAAGCTGTTAATTTATCAACTACAGCTATCATTTCATCTGGTCCGTAATATAAAATTCTATGCTCGTAAGAAGTTAGGTTATGGATTAACTCCAACAATTCAGCTGAAGAAATATTACTTAATTCTTCCTCAGATAAAATATTCATAAATGACGAATTAGCACCATACTTAGCATAATTCCCCATAGCTTTCCAAAGGATAACTTGCTTATTTAATTTAGCATCTTCTCTCTTTTTTACAATGCTCATTTTCAAATCAACAAGAGCCTCTTCATCAGCAACCGCATCCGCTAGTATCGTTTCGAAAAGTGCCACTGACTCATTAAAATTATCAGCCAATCCACTTAAAGTAACCTGGATTTTATCAGCACTACAACTTACACTTAAGTCACATCCTAATTTATAAAACTCTTCTTCTTTTTGAGCAGGAGACATTTCTGCAGTTCCTAAGTATTTTAAGTAATCAACTGCTAATTTCAACCTATTATCATGGTCTTTCCCCATATCTAAGATATAGTTCAACTTGAACCTTTCATTTTCAGTATTTTCCTTATAAATTAAAGCAACATCTCCAACAGTAGTTTTTTCAATATCATTTTCAAAATCCAAGAAAACCGGTTCAATATCTACTACTTCTTCATCCAATAAATTCACTAAAAATTCCGATTGATCTTCACGGTTAACTGATACTGGAGTAATGGCAGGCTTAGTCACTTTTTGCACTGACTTATCCTCTCCATTTCTTTTGTACACCACTACATAGTTATCACTATAATTCGCATTTGCAAAATCAATAATTTCTTTCTTAGTAACTTCCTCTAAATCAGCCATTTCATTTTGATGATCCTCCCAAGAAATTCCTAAAGTAAAGGCATCTAAAAATTCATTTGCTCTACCACTATTGCTTTCTAATTTCTTAATTTGATTTAATTTCAAGTCAGAAATAATTGCCCCTACTAACCAATCTGGAAAATTACCTGCTTTTACCTCTTCAATTTGAGCTAATAATAAATCCTTAACTTCTTCCAAAGTTTGTCCTTGTTTTGGGCTTCCATAAAATCCGTGCATAGAATAATCCTCCAACACATAAGGGAAACATCCTCCACCAATTATTTCTTGTGCTTGGTTTAAGTTCAAATCAATAAGCCCTGCTGCAGAGTTTGAAAGCACCATATCAACCATAGTTAACATTTTTGCATCCTCAGAGTTTGCACCATCAAAACGAAAACCAATGTATAATCTTTCTGCTTCTGGCCCATATACTTCAGCATAAACTGGCTCAGTAATTGGTGCCTCTTGAATTACCTCAAAAGCAGGATTTTCTTTTCTTTCAAAACTTCCCCAATATTTATCAATCAAATTAATTGTCTCGTCATAATCAAAATCACCAGAAAGACAAATAGCCATATTATTTGGTACATAATATTTATTAAAATACTTTCTAATTTCTGTCAAAGAAGGATTTTTTAAATGCTCAATAGTACCAATTGTTGTTTGTTGTCCGTACTGATGCGTTGGAAACAATCCATCTAAAAGTGCCTCAAACAATTTACTCCCATCATTATCTAACCCTCTATTTTTCTCTTCATATACTGCTTCTAACTCTGTATGAAACAGTCTGAATACTGGGTAACGAAAGCGCTCTGCTTCTAACTTCAACCATTTTTCAATTTGGTTAGACGGAATGTCGTTAATATAAACTGTCTTCTCATTAGATGTATAAGCATTCGTCCCTTTTGCTCCAAGCCCACTTACCATTTTATCATACTCATTAGCAATAGCAAATTTTGCCGCCTCACCCGAAATAGAATCAATTTGTCTCCACACTCTATCTCTATTTTCAGTATCATCCATATCAATAGTACGATATTCCTCATAAAGAGCTTCTATTTCATCCAACATTGGAGCTTCTTTCTCAAAATCTAATGAACCATAAATATTAGTTCCTTTAAATAACATATGCTCTAAATAATGTGCAAGTCCTGTTGCGTCAGCAGGATCATTCTTACTTCCTGCACGCACTGCAATATTTGTTTGTACTCTTGGTGCATCATCATAAGCAGTCAAGTATACTTTAAGTCCGTTATCTAAAGTATAAATTCGTGCCTTTAACGGATCATTTGCTGCCGTTTCATAATTATTTTCAATTTTATTCATTTGTTCTTTGGAGTTTATTGCGAAATAGATTCCTGCTGCTGCTATTAGCACAATGGTTAAGATTTGTTTTGGTTTCATTTTCTTTTATTTTTGGGTTAATAATCCGGATCAAGTCCTAGTTTCATTCTTAAAGTTTCCAAATGCGGATTCTCCTCCATCATTTTGGTAAATTTATCTTTATTTGTATAAGGTATATTGCTTTTTTCTCCTTCAATTACCTTAGTCGTTATTTCAATATAATCGTTCTCTAATTTATTTCTTAAAAATTCTAAAATCATATACTTCTCCTCTTGCAACATTTCAACTTGCGAACTATTACTTAAGGGAAGTTCAATTTCATAATTTGCTTTTAATTCTGGAGGAAACACACCCAATGTAATTCCTAAATTCGATTTTCCCTTTTGTTTAACAAATGCAATTACCTCCTTCCAAGTGTGTAGCATTTTTGTTGATGAAAAATCAGTTCTTCTTAAATTTGAAGTATCCACCTCTTGCTCAACTTCTTTCTTTTTATTTATCTGCTGTAAAGCTGCTGTTATAGAAATTGTTTTAGATTTCTTTTTAGCAGATAATGAAATTCTAGGGATTGGTTTTGGTGCAAATTCTTCATTCTCAACTCCCGCTTTACTTTCGTCTTTTTTGTAACTTTCAGTCGTTTTTTCTTCTTTTTTAACTATTTCTTGCACTTTTTCAACAGAAACATGCTTTTTTTCATCATTTAGAGTAACTACAAAACTTTTAGGGCTTTTTTTTTCAGCCATTTGATGTCCTATTGAAGAAATTCGCATTAACGATAACTCAACTAAAAGTCGTTTATTGTTTGATGTTTTGTACTGCACATCACATTCATTACATAAATTTAAAGCAGGGATTAAAAAACTAAGTTCACAAGCTTTCGATTGTTCAAGATACCTCTGCTTCAAAGCTTCTCCTTTTTCCAACAATATAAGCGTACTCTCATCTTTAGCAACCAATATATCTCTTAAATGATCAGCCAAACCATTAATAAAATGATGTCCATCAAAACCATTATCCAAAATCTCATTGAATAAATTCAACAATGAATTAATATCGTTTTTTAAAAGCGCATCAGTAACCTTAAAATAATAATCATAATCCAAGATATTCAAATGCTCAATCACCCCCTTATAAGTTAGTTCTTTTTCCGAGAAACTTACCAACCTATCAAAAAGCGATAAAGAATCACGCAAGGCACCATCCGATTTTTGGGCAATTAAATGTAAGGCTTCTTGCTCTGCCGTAATTCCTTCACTTTTTGCGACAAAGGCTAAGTGATTGGAAATATCAGTAATTCCTACTCTTTTAAAATCAAAAATCTGACATCTTGATAAAATAGTTGGGATAATTTTATGTTTTTCAGTAGTCGCTAAAATAAATTTAGCATGTTTTGGCGGCTCCTCTAAGGTTTTCAGGAAAGCATTAAACGCTTGTACCGATAACATATGTACCTCATCAATAATATAGATATTATAAGCCCCTACTTGTGGCGCAAACCGCACTTGATCTACTAACTTTCTAATATCGTCAACTGAATTGTTGGAAGCAGCATCAAGCTCATGAACATTAAAAGAGCTGTTTTCATTAAAAGACTTACAACTCACACATGCATTACAAGCCTCTATATTTTCTGTAACCTTTTCACAGTTAATTGTCTTAGCTAAAATACGTGCACAAGACGTTTTTCCTACACCTCTTGGACCACAAAACAAAAAAGATTGAGCTAATTGATTACGTTTTATCGCGTTTTTCAAGGTTGAAGTAATAGAAGATTGCCCTACAACAGCATCAAAAGTTGAAGGACGGTATTTCCTAGCAGAAACAATAAAATCACTCATTATTATTCAATTTAAAAACGAAAGACAAAACTAACATTTCTATTAAAATATTGGCAAATTATTATTTTAAATTAAAAAAAGAATTGCATTTGCATTATATAGATAGTTTTTCTAAATTTGCCGCCCGTAAAAAAATATTAACTAAAACAAAACAAAGATGACTACTTACGAAACTGTTTTCATTATGAATCCCGTTTTATCTGAAGATCAGGTAAAGGAAACAGTAAAGAAATTTGTTGACCACATTAAGGCTAACAAAGGAAAAATTACCAATGAAGAAAATTGGGGACTGAAGAAATTAAGATATACAATCCAAAAGAAAAAAACTGGTTTTTATTACCTAATTGAATTTCAAGCTGACGGACAAATGATAAATGATTTTGAAATTGAATTCAAAAGAGACGAGCGTGTTATCAGATGGCAAACTGTTAAATTAGAAAAATTTGCTTTAACTTATGCTGATAGAAGAAAAAAGAAATTAAGTACTAACGCAAAAGCTGAATAATCATGGGAAATAAAACAGACATCAAATACTTATCTCCAGTAGATATTGAATTAAGACAACAAAATAAATATTGCCGTTTCAAAAAAATGGGAATAAATTATATTGACTATAAAGATCCTGAATTTTTAATGCGTTTTTTAAATGAGCAAGGAAAAATTTTACCAAGAAGAATTACTGGTAACTCATTAAAATTCCAAAGAAGATTAGCTGTAGCAGTAAAAAGATCAAGACAAATCGCTCTTTTACCATATGTAGCTGATAATTTGAAATAATCATAAAACTTAAGGAAACATGGATATTATATTAAAAGAAAATGTTGAGAAATTAGGTTTCAAAAATGAAATCGTCTCAGTAAAAAATGGTTACGGAAGAAACTTTCTTATCCCAAAAGGATTAGGGATTTTAGCTACCAAATCAGCTTTGAAAGTTTTAAGTGAAAACTTAAAACAACAAGCACAAAAAGATGAAAAGGAAATTGCAGCAGCAACTAAAATTGCAACAGCATTACCTACATTAGCAATAAACCTTACTGCAAAAGTTGCAGATGGTGGAACTAAATTATTTGGTTCAATTAAAACAAGTCAGTTTACTGATGCATTAGCTGCTTTAGGACATACAGTTGATGCAAGTTTTGTGAAATTACCTAAGGTTAAAGAATTAGGAAAATATGATGCTGAGGTTAGATTACACAGAACCGTTAGTGTAAATGTAACTTTTAATGTTATTGCTGAATAAATAAATTCAGTTCTATTTTTTTAAAAGCCGAACCCAACCGTTCGGCTTTTCTTTGCCTAAATTTTCTGCAAATAATTAACCCATTTTTCTTATATTTGCAATACTAATAAAACCAAAGATACAGTATGGCATTTGATATTGAAATAATCAAAAAGGTGTACAAAAAGTACCCTAAAGCAGTTGAGGCTGCACGAAAGGCAACAGGAAAACCGTTAACGTTATCTGAGAAAATCCTTTACACACACCTTTGGAATGGCAATGCAGAAACTGCATTTACAAGAGGGGAAGATTATGTTGATTTTGCACCAGACAGAGTAGCTATGCAAGATGCAACTGCACAAATGGCACTTTTACAATTTATGCAAGCAGGTAAAAGTAAAGTTGCTGTACCTTCTACAACTCATGCTGATCATTTAATTTTGGCTAAATTAGGAGCAGATAAAGATTTGCAGGAAAGTTTAAATACTAATAATGAAGTATTCAGCTTTTTAAGTACGGTATGTAATAAATATGGAATTGGCTTCTGGAAACCAGGAGCGGGAATTATCCATCAAGTAGTATTAGAAAATTACGCTTTCCCTGGAGGAATGATGATTGGAACCGATTCACATACAGTAAATGCTGGAGGATTAGGAATGGTAGCCATTGGTGTTGGTGGTGCTGATGCAGTAGATGTAATGGCCGGAATGCCTTGGGAATTGAAGTTTCCAAAATTAATTGGAGTTAAGCTAACTGGAAAATTAAGTGGATGGGCATCAGCTAAGGATATAATTTTGAAAGTTTCAGGAATACTAACCGTAAAAGGAGGAACTGGTGCTATTGTAGAATATTTTGGGGAGGGTGCTAAGTCACTTTCAGCAACAGGAAAAGGAACCATTTGTAATATGGGAGCTGAAATAGGTGCAACTACCTCAACTTTTGGCTATGATAAGAGTATTGAAAAATATTTAAGAGCAACAGATAGAGATGATGTTGCAGATGCTGCAAACAAAATTAAGGATCACTTAACAGGAGATTCAGAAGTATATGAAAACCCTGAACAATATTTTGATAAGGTAATTGAGATTAACTTATCTGAATTAACTCCACATTTAAACGGGCCATTTACTCCAGATTTAGCAACTCCAGTTGCTGAAATGAAGGAAAAAGCAGTGAAAAATAATTGGCCTTTAGATGTAGAATGGGCTCTGATTGGTTCTTGCACTAACTCTTCTTATGAAGATTTAACAAGAGCAGCTTCTATTGTAGAAGATGCAGTAAGCAAAGGGATAAAACCAAAAGCAATTTTAGGAATTAATCCAGGTTCTGAACAAGTCAGATTCACAGCTGAAAGAGATGGATTGATGGATTCGTTTATGAAATTTAAATCTACTAAAATATTCACCAACGCTTGCGGACCATGTATCGGTCAATGGGACAGAGATGGAGCTGACAAACAGGAAAAAAATACAATTGTTCATTCTTTTAACAGAAACTTTGCTAGGCGTGCTGATGGAAATCCTAATACCCATGCATTTGTAGGTTCTCCAGAGATGGTAACTGCAATTGCAATATCTGGAAGATTGGATTTTAATCCAATTACTGATACTTTAACTAACCAAAATGGTGAAGAAGTAAAACTAGCAGAACCTAATGGAGTCGAATTACCAAAAAATGGATTTGCAGTAGAAGACAGAGGATATCTAGCGCCAGCTGAAGATGGAAGTGAAATTGAAGTAGTTATTAGTCCTGAATCAAGCAGATTACAATTATTAACTCCCTTCACCCCTTGGGATGGAGAAAACATTATAGGAGCAAAACTATTGATAAAAGCAGCAGGAAAATGTACTACCGACCACATCTCTATGGCAGGGCCATGGTTAAGATACAGAGGTCATCTAGATAATATTTCAAACAATTGTTTAATAGGTGCAGTAAATGCTTTTGGAGGAAAAACAAATGCTATAGTAAGTCAAATAGATGGAAGTATTGATGAAGTACCTAATATTGCAAGAACTTACAAAGCAGCAGGAATTACAACTATTGTAGTTGGAGATCATAATTATGGTGAAGGTTCATCAAGAGAACATGCCGCTATGGAACCAAGACATTTGGGTGTAATGGCTGTAATTGTAAAATCATTTGCCAGAATTCATGAAACAAACCTAAAGAAACAAGGTATGTTAGGACTTACTTTTGCTAATGAATCAGATTATGATTTGATAAAAGAAGATGATACTTTCAACTTTACAGACTTGAATGCATTTTCAGCTGGGAAACAATTGACTTTAGAAGTGATTCACACTGACGGTACAACTGACACTATTCAGCTAAACCACACTTATAATGAAGCTCAAATTGATTGGTTTAAGGCAGGTTCTGCTCTAAACCTTATTAGAAAGCAAAATACTTAAAAAAAGCAACTATTTTTATTAAACCCTGCCTACAAGTAGGGTTGTTATTTTGAATACATAAGACTTCAAGTTCATATAACTTACAAGTCATTGATTATTACTATATTTGACCACTTAACCAAATCTCCCGTATTTATGAGAAGAACTTTATTTTTAGTATTAAGTATAGTCTTTTCTTATTCCATAAGTGCCCAAAACTATTCCGTCAGCTCTTACATTGGAGATGATGATGGACATTGGTCAAAAGCTTATGTGTATGACTTGCTCTATCCTACAAATAATCTATCTGCTTGGTACGACTTACCTTTTGCTTGGAGCTTTTATGGACAACCTGTAACAGGATATAAAATAGCTCATGATGGCTATATTACTTTTAATAATACTAATGGAAATTCTATAGGGTCAAATACAAATATCCCTAATATTGGAGGACCAAATAATGCAATCTATGCAATGTGGGATGACTTTACAACTTCAGTTATCATTTCTAGAAGAACATATGGTACTAAACCAAATAGAATTCATGCCATTAGCTGGTCAGGGTTAAGTTATCTTGGGGCCTCAAGTTTCCAAGATGACATTACTATTACCCTAAAACTATATGAAAGTTGTGGTGATTTTGAGATTATTATTAATCAAAGAGATATTATTCCATCCTCAGTATTCTTCTCTATGATTAATACTACTTTAGGATGTGAAAATGCAAATGGAACATTAGGGACTGAAGTTGCAGGCAGTCCCAATTATATTCCTTCCAACCCAAGCTATAACCCTGATTTGTATGAGGTTCATAGGTTTAGTTGGAATGCGCCCATTATAAATGATGCTTCATTAATTGGTATAAAAATTAATAACCATCTAGTTGTTGGGAGCTATACTCTTGAAGGAGCTGTACGAAATGAAGGAAATACTAACCTTAATAGCTATGACATCAACTATAGCCTTAACGGAGGCACAGTACAAACAACAACTATTATTGAAGAAGATACAGTATGGACAGGAGATTATGAAATAATCATAAACACAATGGATTATGCCCTTGAGATTTCTTGGGATATTACTGATTCAAATGGAGATATAGTCGCTCAGGGTTCAACTTATGCTGAAAACAATACGTATCACATTCCTCTATGCATACTTGCAGGAAATTACACATTTAATTGGCACGATTCTTATGGAGATGGATGGAATGGAGGGAGTTATTCTGTTTTAGATAATAGTGGGATACTGTTAGCAACTGGAACTCCTAATAATGGGTATAATGGATATAGTAATTTCACTTCTACTGGAAGCTCTTGCAATTGGTTTATCGCTTCTAATATCAAGAATTCTAACAAGTCTATTTGGTCACATCCAGTAAAAATAAATATTACATCTACAATAGATAATTTTGAGTTAAAAGTATGGGTGAGTAAAGTCAACGGACAAATAGACGAAATGAACTGTAATGACACTTTGACTGAGTACATTACAGGTATTGAAAATAATAGTGCTAGTAAAAAAGTACTTATGGAAAAATGGACGGGAGCTTGGTGTGGATACTGTATTGATGGTACTGTTGTTATGGATAACATGATAGATCAATACGAATCTGACTTAATTCCTGTTGTACTTCATCATGGAGATCCAATGGAATTTTCAGATTCCCTAAGATCAGCATTTTGTGCAACTTCTTTTCCTAAAGCCGTAATTGATAGAAAAGATTTTTCTTCCAATTATGATTATGATGTAGAATCAGAAGGTAGTGGAAGTTGGTCACCCTTGACTTCAACTCAACTTACTAATTTTTCGCCTGTTAATATTATTATCAACCATACTTGGGACTCAATATCAAGAACAATAACTGCTTCTGTAATTGCTAATTACACCGATAATTCCGCAGGAGATGCTCGTATTGTTTTAATGATTGTTGAAGATAGTGTAACGGGTACTAGTCCAGATTATGACCAAAAAAATGCTTATAATAATACGCCTGGACATCCTTATTATGGAGCAGGAAATACTATTTCAGGATTCATACATAGGAATGTACTTAGAGATTACTCCACAGGAGGAGCCTTTGGAATTGACAACCTCATCCCACATATTGTTAGCGCAGGAGGTAATTTTCAATACACTTTTAACTACACATTACCTGCTAATTTCAATGAAAAGCAAGTTTCATTGGTTGCTGCTGTAGTAAAATATATGGAAGGAAATGATGCAGGATATGTAGGTGTAAGAGGGCAAAGAGAAGTCTATAATGCAGAACAAGTTAAGTTGATAAAACTTAACACTCTTTCACCATTAGGAATTGATGAAAATAATAGTGAATTACAAATTTTCCCGAACCCTACAGATGGTATCGTTTATTTATCCAAAAATATTGACTATAAATTATACAATGTGGTGGGGACTTTAATAAAAAAAGGAAAAGGAAATAATATTGATTTATCATTACTTTCAAACGGCATTTATATTCTTGAAAGCGAGTATAATAGAACCAAGATCATTAAAGAATAGACCTTTAAAAGCATAAAAAAAGCCCACTTTAATGTGAGCTTTTTTTATGCTTTTATTTTCGCTAAAGCTTGCCTATAATTATCAATTGCCACAAAGTAATCCGGATCTTCTAATACATTCACGTCACAGATTTTTTCTGCTCTTTTAATCAGTTTTACACAGTCAGCAGAAAGGTGGCGCAAATGAATCGTCTTTCCATTTTTTTGATAACGTTCTGCTAATTTATTTAAAGCCTCAATAGCAGATTGATCAACAACACGAGATTCTGCAAAATCAACCACCACTTCATTAGGGTCATTCTTTACGTCAAATTTTGAGTTAAAAAGCTCAATAGAACCAAAGAATAAAGGGCCGAAAATCTCATAGTGTTTTATACCATGTTCATCCGTTTGTTTTCTTGCTCTAATCATCAATGAATTTTCCCAAGCAAAAACTAATGCTGAAACAATAACCCCTGAAATTACAGCAATAGCCAAATCAAAAACTACTGTTAAGATTGTAACTAAAGCAATCACTAGCACATCAGAAAGTGGGACTTTATTCCAAATTTTAAACGTATTCCAAGCGAAAGTTCCAATTACTACCATAAACATCACCCCAACTAAAGCGGCAATAGGAATCATCTCAATATAAGTAGAAGCAAACAAGACAAAAGCCAATAAAGCCAATGCAGCAGTAATTCCTGAAAGCCTCCCTCTACCTCCTGATTTTATATTGATAATAGATTGACCAATCATAGCACAACCACCCATACCTCCAAAAAATCCGTTCAGGATATTGGCAGCACCTTGCGCCATACATTCTTTATTTCCATTACCATGCGTTTCAGTTAATTCATCAATCAAATTAAGCGTCATTAAGGACTCAATTAAACCAATTGCCGCCAAGATAAATGCATAAGGAGCAATAAAGCTTAACGTTTCCAAATTCAAAGCTATCATAGGAATATTAAATGTAGGCAATCCTGCTTTTATACCATCACCACCACCCGCTACAATAAAGGATTTTACCGTTTGTGTATCAATATCTCCAAAGATAACAATAAGTGAAACCACAATAATTGCCACCAATGCATCAGGAATTTTTTTAGTAATTTTTGGCAAGAAGAACATGATTCCCATAGTTAAAGCCACTAAACCTAACATGGTAAACATTGCTCCTCCTTCAAGCCATTCTCCTCCTGATTGAAACATTCCTAATTGAGAAGTAAAAATTACAATTGCCAATCCATTAACAAAGCCCATCATTACTGAGTGCGGTATCATTCTTACAAATTTTCCCATTTTTAACACACCTGCTAATGCCTGAAATATTCCAGTAAGAATTAAAGTCGCAAAAAGGAATTGTAAACCCATCATTGCCCCATCAGGACCCATAGCATTTCCTTCTTTTATCAAGTGTACCATTACTACTGCCAAAGCTCCAGTTGCTCCTGAAATCATTCCTGGTCTACCTCCAAAAATAGCAGTAACTAATCCCATCATAAACGCACCATACAAACCAATAATAGGTGATATCCCTGCTACAAATGCAAAGGCTACTGCTTCAGGAACTAATGCTAAAGCTACTGTTAATCCTGACAACATATCGTCTTTTATCGTACCTTGACTTGATGTAATAAACTTAAAGGTTGATTTCATTTTATTTGATTTTTTTGAGGGCGCAAAAATAAGGAATCCTAACAAGCTAAAGCTTAGAAAATTGCATAAAAAAATCCCACTCTTTATGAATGGGATTTTTAAAATTAAATGAGACTATTAATTAATCAATTAGCCCTGAAAACTTTTCTTTATTTTCAACAAGCACCCAAATATTAATGAGTAGTAAAATCAATCCCATCACAAGTCCTGCAGGATCAATTATTGCATGCAGCAAAAATATATTTACTGTTACTGGCATCATAATTACTGCCCCTAAAGCATTATACTTTTTAGTTATAAGCAAAGCTCCTGCCCCTATCTCAACTAATGCAATAAGCGGAAATAGATAAGTGCTGACAGCAAAAGCCCCCATCAAATCACCTGCAGCCTCAGTCATAGCTGGCAAGTCCATGTAATTAAAGAACTTATTAAGTCCTGAGTTTACCATCATAAGTCCGAATAAAATACGAACTCCCATAAAAATTTTGTTTTTCATAATATAATTAAATTTGATTAATAATTCTAAATTTATCAAGGATAAGGCTTGCTATTTTTGCTTCCTCCTCTGTTATTGCACTTTTCATGGCTTGCTGCATTCCTTCAAAAATAGCATCAATTTCACCCAATAAATTAAGCCCTTTTTTAGTAATTGTAAGCTCTACCCTTCTTCTGTCGTTAGGACAAATAATGCGTTCAATAAGACCCTTTGCCAACAGCTTATCCACAAGGCGTGACACATTGGAAGTACTATCCAACATACTGCCATGCATATCCTTTACGGAAATTGGCTTTCCTTTCTGCCCTCTTAGAATCCTCAATACATTAAACTGCTGAGTAGTAATTGAAAATTGCTTCAACATTCTGTTATTGGATAAAGTAAACTGATTACCTGTATATACTATGTTGATTAATAACCTTTGTTGTTCAGACTGAAAACTCCCTTGCCGTATTTCTTCTTCTATTTTCATACTATTTTATTTGAGGATACAAATGTATGTAATAACATTTAATGTAACTACATTAATTAAAAAATCTTTTACATTATTAGATATAAGTAATTTATTATCTTTACTAAAAATAACTAATTACTATGGAAATAAGTATTTTTTTCGTCAAATTTTACGGCTATTTTTTCTTTTTATTTGCTGGCGCATTGCTTATTAGCAAAAAAGGAAGGAAGGTAATGGTAGCCGCATCCAAGGATGAAACCCATATAATGTTTACCGGTATGCTATCATTATTTCTTGGGCTACCTGTAATTATTCTGCACAACATCTGGACTTTTGATGTGCTAGGATTTATAACATTTATTGGTTGGGTGTCGACCCTAAAAGGAGTAGTACGTATTGCATTTCCTTCATTTGTAGTTAAAAAAATGGAGAGCTATAATAGTGAATCAAAAGTGTGGCTCATTATAGCAGTACTAATTGGTGCAGGACTTATGTACTGTGGCTATTATCCTTATTGGTGTTAATAAAGATTCCTTTTTAATATATATGCAAAATGATAGAAGAAAAAAATGATTATAATCAAAATAATATAGGATTGTTTATAGGAATAGGAACTGCTATAGGAATTTCTTTAGGAGTTTCATTAGGAACCGCTTTTGATAATATTGGACTTGGAATCTCCATAGGAATAAGTTTTGGAGCAGGACTAGGAATGGTTTTCTGGTCTGTAATGAAAAAGAAAGATGTTGAAAAGTAAGAATCATTGCTCAAATTCTTCTTTTAACAATAATAGTTTTTATTTTTGCAATTGAATGATAGAAGAAAAACCTAAAAAAGAACCTGATTACTATATTGGAGTTGGATTATGCTTTGGTGTAGCATTTGGTGCACT
>Ga0208879_1000262_pt1 | contig 56792 bp, 64 predicted proteins | sample Knorr_S15_td_Bot_FD_185605 | JGI IMG/M metagenome (GOLD analysis project Ga0208879, IMG submission 185605) | Marine microbial communities from Southern Atlantic Ocean transect - Knorr_S15_td_Bottom_ad_5009_LV_A (SPAdes) (version 2) | ecosystem: Environmental > Aquatic > Marine > Oceanic | place... | reverse complement strand
AACTCTCCGGTGGCTATATGCAAATTGCCAGTAGTCATGCTGGCGAAGGCAAATGCGGCGGTGACGAGTCAGAAGGCGAGGGCTCTGGTGGCGGCGACGAGTCAGAAGGCGAGGGCTCTGGTGGCGACGACAAGTCAGAAAGCGAGGGCTCTTGTGGTGGCGAGAAAACCGCTGAAGGCTCTTGCGGCGGACACTAGTCAAACTTCCCTAACCCAGTGGTTCCCCTTCGGGAACCTCTGGGCCCCAACATGAACCGAACAACTCAATCCCTGCAGGGTGCCGGAATAGGTTTGCGGCGCGCCATGACCGCTGAGCTCGCAACAAAGCCCATCCCTGATGACATCGATTTCTTCGAACTGGCACCAGAAAACTGGATCGGACTGGGGGGGCGTCTGGGACGACAACTTCGGGAAATCAGCGAGAAAAAAAACATCGTCTGCCATGGCCTCTCTCTTTCTATCGGCGGGCCTGCACCATTGGACGAGGATCTTGTCCGTAATATCGGGCTGTTTATTGAACAACATAGTGCTGCTCTGTATAGCGAACATTTGTCCTACAGCAACGATGGCGGTCAGCTCTATGATCTCTTACCTATGCCGTTTACTGCCGAAGCTGTTTTTTACACTGCCAATCGTGTGAAACGTGTCCAGGATATACTCGGTCAACGAATAGCCCTGGAGAATGCCTCCTACTACCTTTCCCCAAAAGAGGATCTCTCTGAAATAGAATTCATCACCGCAGTCATTACCGAATCGGATTGCGACATGCTCCTTGATGTCAACAATGTTTACGTGAACAGCGTGAATCATCAGTACGATCCTTTGGAGTTCATTCGCGCTATGCCCGCTGATCGCGTCCGCTACCTTCATATCGCGGGTCACCATGCTGAACCAGACGGGTTGATCGTCGATACACACGGCGCTGACGTTATTGACCCGGTTTGGCAGCTGCTTGGCCAGACCTTTGAGCTGATTGGCAACCGACCGACTTTATTGGAACGTGATTTCAATATCCCTCGTATCGAAGACCTGCTCCTGGAAGTTGCCATGATCAAAGCACGGCAGGCAATCCATGAGTGAACTACACAGGTTACAACGTGCCTTTACGGAGCATCTGCGAGACCCAGACAATGTACCTGTCCCCCGGGGATTGGATAAACGCAGGATGGGTATCTATTCAGAATTGATCTTCAACAATGTGTCATCACTCCTGACTGATTTTTTCCCAGTTATAAAAAGCATCCTGTCAGAAGACCAGTGGCAAGAGATGGTCAGGAATTTTTTTATCTCTCATCAATCCCAAACACCCTACTTCATGGAAATTTCCGGTGAATTCGTTCAGTACCTTTCACAGAGTCAGTTAATCGGTGCACTGCCCGATTTCTTGCCTGAACTTGCGCACTACGAATGGGTAGAACTTGCTTTATATACCATGGATGAAGACCTGCCCGAGCAGGCCATAGCAGCAGATTTAATTGGCAAAGTACCCCTATCATTATGTGATCTGGCTCAGCCGCTTCACTATAGCTATCCCGTACATCAGATAAGCACCGAGTTTCAGCCAGAAAAACCTGGCAAGAGTCCAACCTATCTCATGGTGAGCCGCGGAGAGAATGAACTCGTCAGGTTTTTCGATCTGCAGCCACTTTCTTTCCAGCTGTTGCATGAAATGCAGCAGAACCCCGGTCTTATTGCCGAAGACTGGCTCGATGACATGGCAACATTGCATAAGGTTGAAAATAGAGCGCAGTTCGTCAGTAATGGAATCGAATTGCTGCGGTCTTTTAACAAACATCGAATGTTTATTGCAGGATAGTATGATGATTGTACTACTAAACAGGTTTCAGGATTTACTTGAAACCACTTTCAAAGTGGATTTTTTAGCGCCACTTCTCTTACGACTTTATCTTGTCCCCATCTTTATATATGGCCGGTTCCAATAAATTCAATTCTTTTGACAGCACTGTTGCCTGGTTCGGGAATCCGGATTGGGGGCTTGGGCTTCCAATGACGTGGCTGATGGCATTTTTAGCCACCGCAACAGAAATTGGCGGGTCTTTTTTACTGCTGTTCGGTATCGCCACACGTTGGATTTCTATTCCTCTTATGTTCACGATGCTGGTGGCGATGTTTACCGCGCATTGGCAAAACGGTTCAGAAACCAGGATCTATGAAAAGCCGGATGGCGCTCGGAGGTCGGAGGTACCGGGCTAGACAAGAGATGGTGTAACCGGAGTATTTTTTAGCCTATACATTGAACCGAAAGTGTACGACGTCTCCGTCCTGGACCAGATAATCCTTGCCTTCGAGACGCCACTTCCCGGCGTCTTTAGCACCATTTTCACCTTCATATTGTACAAAGTCGTTATAAGAGACCACCTCGGCTCGAATAAATCCCTTTTCAAAATCTGTATGTATAACACCTGCAGCCTGAGGAGCACTGACGCCTTTTTTCACCGTCCAGGCCCGGGCTTCTTTGGGACCTGCAGTAAAATACGTTTGTAATCCCAATAGCTTATATCCAGCACGGATCACCCTGTCCAAACCAGGTTCATCCATACCCAGATCACCGAGAAACTCCATTCGCTCGTCATCATCCAGCTCCGCAATTTCTGCCTCAAGCTTGTTGCAAATAACGACAACCTCTGCAGATTCCTGCGTTGCGATATGAGTCACCGCATCCAGATACGGGTTATCGCTGAATCCATCTTCGTCGACATTAGCAATATACAACACCGGCTTCATGGTCAGTAGATGTAAATCTCTCAACACTTCCGGGAAATCACTTCCACCTTTAAACGTAATAGCAGGTTTTCCAAGATCAATGTGCGCCTGAATGCGTTCGAGAAATTTCAGGCGAGCCAGTTCCTCTTTGTCACCATTCTTGGCGACTCGTGCTACTCGATTGATGCCGTTCTCCAGAGTTTGCAAATCTGCGAGCTGCAACTCTGTATTGATCACCTCGATATCTTCAGCCGGGTCAATACGATTGGCGACGTGAGTGACATTCTCATCATCAAAGCAACGCACGACATGAGCGATCGCGTCGGTTTCCCGAATATTGGCGAGAAACTGATTGCCTAAACCCTCACCCTTCGATGCGCCTTCAACCAAACCAGCGATATCAACAAACTCCATGGTGGCTGGAATAACCTTTTCTGATGAGACCATGCCCGCCAACTTGTCCAGGCGAGGATCAGGCATGGGCACGATGCCAGAGTTTGGCTCTATGGTGCAGAACGGGAAATTTTCTGCACTGACTCCCGCTCGAGTCAGCGCATTGAAAAGCGTCGATTTTCCGACGTTGGGCAGGCCAACGATTCCGCAATTAAAACCCATCTATTTTACGTATCCCCTGTCCTGAGCGCAGCGAAGGATCCCTCATTTGGTTCAAAGCTCTTCCTTCCCTTCTTCCTGAAAAGGCTGCGGCGCATTATGCAGCCGTTGCATAGCCTCCTGCCAATTCCCATCCACGGCAAACGGTAAGGCAGAGATTGCCTCATCGATGCAAGTATCGATCATCTGTTTATCATCACGTGAAACCTTACCCAACACATGGCCGGTGACGCCGCCGCTGGACCCGGGGTGGCCAACGCCAATGCGCAATCGATTAAAGTCCCTTGTGCCCGACAGGCAGCTCGAGATATGTCGGAGGCCATTGTGTCCTGCAAGCCCACCGCCTTGTTTGAATCGAACCTTGCCGCAGGGAAAATCAATTTCATCGTGGGCGACCAGCATAGAGGCTGGCTGAATTTTGAAAAAATTGACCAACCTGGAAACGCTTCTACCGGATTCGTTCATAAAGGTGTCAGGGATCAGCAACCTGATTTCTCGTCCCTGAAGGGATATCAGCGCAGTTCGGCCGGAGAATTTTTTCTCCGGCTTAAAACCAGCGCCCAGATGTTCTGCAAGCGATTCGACAAACCAAACACCAGCATTGTGGCGAGTGTTTGCATAGTCGCGACCAGGATTTCCAATCCCGACGATTAGATCAAGCGGCTCGGATAATCCCGGTGTCGTCACCCCAGATTACGAGGCTACTCGCCCTCCGACGAATCAGCATCTTCTGCATCTTCTTCCGTGCCTTCCGCTGGCATCTCTGCATCTTCAACAACGTCCTCAATTTCTTCGACTTTCGGTGCATATACGGCGACAACAACATGGTCATGATCAGCGCCCAGTAGAAGCGATGGAATGGTAAGCCCTTCTGCGAGCACCAGTTGACTAATATGGATGGCAGAACCAATTTCCATGTCCTCGATGTCTACCTCTATATATTCCGGCAGGTCTCCAGGTAAGCAATGGATGTCAATCGACGTCATATTGTGAGAGATATTGCCACCGCCCTGGCGAACACCAACACAGCTTTCTTCGTTGAGAAAGTGAATGGGAACTTCAACGGTAATTGCCTGGTCCATTTGAATGCGTAAAAAATCCGCATGCATGATGCGATCTTTGGCGGGATGGCGTTGCAGATCCTTTAAAATAGCTTGCTGGGATTTGCCGTCGGCTTTGATCGTAATAATGTGCGCAAAGAAAGCCTCGTTTTCACACGCTTTGTGGATATCCTTGTGCGCAATCGACAAGGGTTGTGGATCTTTACCCGCGCCATAAAGTATTGCCGGTACCAGATCTGCATTGCGACGAAGGCGGCGGCTCGCACCTTTCCCCTTATCAGTTCGTAATTCGGCACTTAGCTCAAATTGATTTGCCATGTGTTACTCCTTCTCTTTAACAAGAGAGATTAATAAAATGCCTAAAACCATTGCGACCATCGGTTTTAGGCAACTTGTTCGCACGACGTGTTTTCAACGTGCATTTAAAATAGTGCTGGCTGAATTCTCTTTTTAAACAACGCACTGAGCGACTCTTCGTTGCTAATGCGCCGAATCGATTCGGCCAACTCATCAGCAATACTTAGCTGCCGAATGAGGGGGGACTCCGCTGCTTCTTTTTTCAGTGGAATCGTATCTGTTACAACAAGTTCATCAAGTGTCGATGAGTTAATGTTTTCTATGGCGGCGCCCGACAAAACCGGGTGCGTGCAATAGGCCACAACCTTCTTTGCGCCATTCTTCTTCAACGCTGTCGCCGCGGCACATAAGGTCCCCGCGGTATCAACCATGTCATCGACCAGCAGGCAGGTTCGACCTTCAACATCACCAATAATATGCATCACTTCTGACTCATTGGCCTTGGGACGCCGTTTATCGATAATCGCCAGGTCCGTATCATCCAGCTGTTTGGCCATTGCCCTGGCCCGAACGACACCACCTACATCCGGTGAAACGATCATCAAGTCTTCGTAACCTTGTTGCTCAATATCCAGTAACAACACGGGAGTTGCGTAAATGTTATCGACCGGGATCTCGAAAAACCCCTGAATCTGGTCCGCATGTAAGTCGATCGTCAACACCCGATTGATACCGGCGTTACCCAACATATCTGCCACCACTTTCGCGGTGATAGGAACCCTGGCGGATCGAACCCGACGATCCTGCCTGGCATACCCAAAATAGGGAATAACGGCTGTGATCCTTGCCGCCGAGGCTCGCTTGAGACAATCCGCGATGATCATCAGTTCCATCAGGTTATCGTTGGTCGGCGCACAAGTAGGCTGGATGACAAAAACGTCTTTACCCCGGACGTTCTCGTGAATCTCTACCGCGATCTCGCCATCGCTAAATTTACCAACATGACAGGCGCCAAGATCCATCCGCAGCCGGTCAACCACGCGGGTCGCCAGTTCCCTGTGGGCATTACCCGCAAAAATCTTTAGTTCAGCCACTTATTTCGTCCAATTCCGGGCGCAATTAACAGTTGGCTGGGGTGGCAGGACTCGAACCTGCGCATGCAAGGATCAAAACCTTGTGCCTTACCGGCTTGGCGACACCCCAAAGTCTCAAATTCTTTCCCCTGAACATGACTGCCTGATGAAGGGCGCCATTCTATCAGGCCGACCCTGCTTCACCAATATTAGAGCCTTCAGCGCTACAAAGAGCCTTCAGCGCTACAAAGAGCCTTCAGCTAACAAAGCCCTCAGCCGCCCTGAATACCGTCAGCAATCTAGAAGCAAACCAGGCAGGTGCTCGGAAAAAAGGGCGCTATTGTGCTGTCCAGGGCCGCCCCTGTCAAATGCTAGCTTCACTCTTCAAATTGCCATTTCCGAATCTTGAGTCGGAGCTGGACTTCTTCATGCTCAAATTCGATGAGCTGCGGTCCCATACTGTCAGATCTGAGGATATGCACCCGCCACGGGCCTGATTCGTAACCAGACTTTCCGATGGCTTCCAAGCCCGGGCCACGCAAACCTCTGACCCAATACGCTATTGAGGCCCAGGGTAGATGGAATTTATCCTTACCGACCTGCAGGGCCATTTCTGTCGTATATCGCGAGACATCACTGCCGTCATCAATTGTGATCTGACCTTTATCAACCACAATCTGAACTGATTTGAGTCCAAGGGGACCGGTCAGCGTAATTTCGCTGCGCTGCGCACCCTGGACCCAAGCCACACTCATTACCTGCGTCTGACCGCCTGTACGTACGGAAAGTTTTCCTGAAAACTGCCAGTGCACTTTCTCGGGGGTATCGGCAATATCTCCGGGAATAGACGCACACCCCGATAACAGCGCGCAAAACAGTGGCCAGAAACTTGGTCTCAGCAACTAATCCTCTCGGAAACGCTTCATCACGTTCTTCAGAATGTCGCTATCAGGGGCAAGTTCGAGTGCATCGTCCCAGATCTGGTTCGCCTCGGTTTGCTCACCCATAATCCACAAGACCTCTCCCAGATGCGCAGCGACCTCGTCGTTCTTAAACAATTCCAGCGCTCGCCTCAGGTGGATAACTGCCTCATCAAAATTGTTAAGTCGGTACTGCACCCACCCCATCGAGTCTATGAACGCCGCTTCATTTGGCTTTATCTCCAGGGCTTTTTCTATCAGCACAAGGGCTTCATCGTGCCGGTCCGTCTGATCGGTCAGCGAATAGCCAAGCGCATTCAGGGCGTCTGCATTAACCGGGTCCAGTTCGATCACCCTCTTCAGGTCATTTTCCAATATGTCCATTCGATCAAATCTCTGACCCGTCATACCACGAAAATAGAGCAGATCAATGTTTTCCGGGTCTCCGAGGATAGCCTCATCGAGGAATTGGAAAACCTCTTCTTCCATACCCCGCTCGGCCAGCAGCTGAGCTTCAATGATGATAAGTTGTTGTCGACGCGAGGGTCTTTGCAACCGCATCCGTTCCAGGTACGCCCTTGCTTCCTCCCAGCGACCTTCATTGACCAGAATTGATGCAATGCGCGCCTGGGCAGGGACAAATTCATAGCCGTCGCCGACTTCTCGATATTCACGCAATGCCACAGTCGGGTCGGCTTGTCTCTCAGCAATGCTACCCAGGTAATAGTGAGCTTCACCCGGGCGTCTATTCCAGCGCAGCATTCTTTCAAAGTATCTTTTTGCTACATCATCATTTTTTTGCTCCATGGCGATCAGCGCGAGAGCAAACAATACGTCACCTTCATTCGGAGAATTCTGCAGCACCAGATCGTACTGGACCCTGGCGAGTTCCAGCTCACCCTGCTCGAACAACAGTCGGGCCAGGATGAGCCTGAGACGCCTGTTATCAGGTAATTGTTGGACTTTCGATTCCAGGTAAAGACGTGCTTCGTCCTTCCGCTGAAGTGAATTTAAAATACTCATCTTCATCACAACAACATTGACGTTTTCCGAGATGAGAAGTAATGCCTCGGTGAGTTCAAGTGACTCGGTGAAATTGCCACTTTGTTCCAGCAGAACAGCCTTGGAAAACATAAGCTGCTCATCGCCAGGGTGACGGTTTAGCATTTCTGACACAGCTTCCAGCAAAGAGTCGCGTTGTTCTGGCGACAGACTTGCTGAACGGTAGGCAAATACATCGAATTTCGCCAGGCCACCAAGGTTCTTGATGGCCTCCATATGCCAGATCGCTTCTTCAAGCCGGTCCGACCGAAGCAAAAGGTCCGCGGCGTGCCGATGTGCGTCAATGTCGTGGGGATCCTGCTCTGCCCATATGAGTGCAGTTTCAAGTGCTGCATCATCCCGCTTCAGGTAAATTGCCAGGCGAGTTGCCCGTGCAGCCACACCAGGATCCCGAGTTTCCCGGGTAGCCAGCATGTACTTTTCCAGGGCAAGATCGTACTGGGACCGAGAACCCGCCACTTCTGCAACAAGCAGTTGATACAGGGTATCACCTTCAAAAGGTGCAACGGGATAGTCCTCGGGACTGGGTTTGGGTTTTATTACCGGTTCAGTGGTTGCCGCCGGAGGGGGGGCTTCAACTAACGGATCCGACTCAGGGCCGGGAGAAGCGCAGCCAATCAACCCGGCAATCACTGCCAGTAGTGTTAACCGGCGCCCTATGCGCCAATCTGAATAATTGTCGATCTCATTCACCTTTAAATCTGACCTCTTTTATTCACACGCTGAATCGCGGTTTTCGAGTGTATTCACCGCGTCAAGCAACGTACAATAGGCCCTTGACCAGCCGGTCAAGGTCCCCGTAATGAAAAGGTTAGTGTATTCACCAACCCAGGGGGTTCATTTTACTACACCGGTTACCCATGAATCTGCTTATCGTCGGTATAAATCATAACTCGGCTCCCGTTGAACTCAGGGAAAAAGTCGCATTTACGCCGGACCAGCTGACAGATGCCTTACAGGACCTGTCCCGGCACGCTGGACTCTCTGAAATTGCCATCTTGTCCACGTGCAACCGAACCGAGGTTATCGCCATGGGCGTCGAGAGTGATGCCTCCCATGTTGTGACGTGGCTGGCTGACTATCATCAGATTGCTGTTCCAGATCTGGCGCCCAGTATCTATACCAAAACGAACCGTGAGGCTACACTGCACGCGATGAGGGTCGCCTGTGGGCTGGATTCAATGGTCGTTGGCGAGCCGCAGATACTGGGTCAGTTTAAAGACTGCTTCGAGGCGGCTCGTCGAATCGGCACTCTGGGTCCCGAACTGGATCACTTGTCGCAAACGACGTTTCGGATCGCCAAAAGGATTCGCACAGAAACTTCAATCGGTGCAAACTCCGTTTCCGTGGCTTCGACGGCGGTAACCCTCGCTGAACAACTTTTTACCGATCTACCTGCTTGCAACATCCTGCTCATCGGCGCTGGAGATACCATACAGCTGGTTGGCAGGCATATTCTGAGTGCGGGTATCACTCAGATAACAATTGCCAACCGCACCCTGGCGAACGCCAGAAAACTAGCCGAAGAGCTCGGTGGAACAGCCATCGATCTTCAGACAATACCCACCAAACTGCCGGACGCGGATATCGTCATAGCGTCTACTGCGGCGCAGTTGCCGGTTCTGGGTAAAGGCACGGTTGAGCGCGCTTTGAAAACGAGAAAACATCGACCCATCCTGATGGTCGATCTTGCTGTACCCAGGGACATCGAACCGGAAGTTGGTGAGCTCAGAGACATCTACCTCTATAGCATTGATGATCTGCAGGAAATTATTGACGCCAACATCAGCAATCGGCATGAGGCAGCAAAGCAGGCAGAACAAATCATTGCGCTGGAAATCACCGGTTACAGAAGCCGAAAAGAATTAAAAACAGCTGACCAGACGCTGGTGCGCTTCAGAGCGTTCCATGAGGCCATCAAGCGCGATGAACTTGCCAAAGCTGTTGCACGGCTCGAACGGGGTGACGATCCAACCCTGGTGCTAAATCAACTTGCCAATCAGCTAACGAATAAGATAATACACACCCCAAGTGTACAGCTGAAAACTGCCGCTGCTACCGAAGGCGAAGATTTCCTGGCAGCTATCGCTAAACTCTACCAACTGGACGACGACGTTGAATAAGTCTCTGCGCCAAAAGCTCGATCAACTCCTGGACCGCCATGAAGAACTTGGCGCTCTGCTATCGGACAACGAAATTATTTCCGATCAGAACCGGTTTCGCGCCTTCTCCAAAGAATACTCAGATATTGAACCGGTTGTGACGTGTTTTCGGAAATTCGAACAACAGAGTTCAGATTTGGAAGATGCGCGTCAAATGCTACAGGACACGGATTCAGAGATTCGGGAAATGGCAGAATCAGAAGTGTCCGAGATTGAAAACTCGCTCAATGAACTGGATCAAAACCTTCAAACACTATTACTACCAAAAGATCCACACGATTCGAACAATGTTTTTCTTGAGATCCGGGCTGGCACCGGAGGTGATGAAGCGGCAATCTTTGCAGGCGATCTTTTCCGCATGTATTCGAGATATGCGGAGACCCAAAATTGGAAAATGGAGGTGCTCAATGAACGCCCTGGTGACCATGGGGGCTACAAGGAAATAATCGCTCGAATCGAGGGCGGGAAGCCTATGGGAAAATGAAATTTGAATCCGGAGCCCACCGGGTACAAAGAGTCCCGCAAACGGAATCTCAGGGGCGAGTTCATACCTCTGCCTGTACAGTCGCTGTTCTCCCGGAGGTCGACGACATTGAGGAAATAGAGATCGAAAAGAGTGATTTACGTATCGATACCTATCGCGCCTCTGGCGCAGGCGGTCAACATGTGAACAAGACAGACTCCGCGGTAAGGTTGACCCATAAGCCAACAGGCATCGTAGTCGAATGTCAGGATGAGCGTTCGCAACACAAGAACAAAGCGCGTGCCATGAGTCTGCTTCAGGCGAAGCTGATGGATCAGGCGCTGGCCAAACAAACCAGCGAACAAGCTGAAACTCGTCGGAACCTGATTGGCAGCGGTGATCGTTCCGAGAAGATTCGCACCTACAACTTCCCTGACGGCAGGGTTACAGATCACAGGATTAACCTGACACTTCACCGCCTTCCCCAGATTATGACCGGTGAACTCCACCCCATCATTGACCAACTCATCATCGAGCACCAGGCGGATCTGCTTAGGGCTCTCGGGCGCAATGAGTAATACCGTCGCAGGCCTGACCGCTCGTTATGCAGAGCTGCTACAAAATAGTTCAGACACACCTCTACTCGATGGCCAGATTCTACTGTGCCACCTTCTTGGGAAAACAAGAGCCTGGGTATATGCACATGGTGATGAATCGTTGTCAAACGAACAACTGGCTTGCCTGGACAAACTCGTTGCAAGAAGATCAGCCGGTGAACCCATTGCTTATATCACTGGCACGCGATCTTTCTGGACACATGAGTTCAAGGTCACCAGAGACACCCTCGTGCCGAGGCCGGAAACTGAAATTCTTATCGAAACCGTTCTTGACCTTTTCGATGAAACCCCAAAGACGGTCCTTGATCTGGGCACGGGCTCAGGTGCCATCGCGATTAGCCTGGCCGCTGCTCGAAGTAACTGGCATATAACGGGTGTAGAGATAAGCAAACCCGCCCTTGCGGTGGCACAGGAAAACGGCACTCATTTGCCAAATGTACACTGGGTTCAGGGATCCTGGTTTGATGATATTCATGAGCCCGTTGACCTGATTATCAGCAACCCACCTTACATCGCAGAGAGCGACACGCACCTTGGTAATCTCGGTTTTGAACCAGGTCTCGCATTAGTAGCCGGCTGTGATGGGCTCGATTGCATTCGCGACATCATTGCGGACTGTGCTGACTATCTGCGGGAGGATGGCCATATCATTATAGAGCATGGTTACGATCAGCAGACAAGCGTGATACAACTGTTCGAGCAATCCGGGTTTGCGAAAATTACACCACTACTGGACCTGCAGCAGCAACCGAGGGCAGTACTGGCAAAAAGGGAATTGGATTGAACGACGAACAGCTGCTCCGCTACGCACGACACATCATGTTGCCGGACATCGATATCGATGGCCAGGAACGGTTACTCGCAGCCAAAGTTTTGGTCATCGGACTCGGCGGATTAGGCAGCCCTGTGTCACTTTATCTTGCAGCATCAGGTGTGGGTTCACTTACCCTCGCGGATTTCGATTCAGTAGATTTATCCAACCTGCAGAGGCAAATCGTCCACTCGACGAACAGTATCGGCAAACCCAAAACAGAATCGGCAAAGCAATTTCTGCTTAGCCTGAATCCTGACACGATCATCAGAACCGTTAGCAACAGAATGAATCTTGAGGAACTTGAACAGGAAGTTGCAGGGGCCGATATCGTGGTTGACTGCACTGACAACTTCGAGGTTCGGTTCGCCATTAACGATGCCTGCCTCAGGCAACGTACCCACCTGGTTTCAGGTGCCGCTGTCAGGCTCGAAGGCCAATTGATGGTCGTCGATGCGACCAATAGCACCATGCCCTGTTATCGATGTCTGTACCAGGACACCCCTGATGCAGAAATCAATTGCTCGGAAACGGGTATCGCAGCACCCGTCGTCGGGACCATTGGAACCCTGCAAGCATTGGAAACCCTGAAAATGATCGTGGGTATAGGAGAATCATTGGCGGGTTACCTGTTAACTTTCGATGCTCGCTATATGGACTGGCGAAAGCTCAAGCTACCGCAAAATCCCGAGTGCCCGGCGTGTCGTACGCTGCGGCACTAGGCGGCGTCAAACTCGCCGGATGCCTGCAGATCTGCATGATAGGAAGACCTGACAAGAGGTCCACTGGCAACGTGATCAAAGCCTAAGCGTTTACCGATAACTGCAAACTCGTCAAAATCATCAGGATGCACATAACGGTCTACCTGAATATGATCACGACTGGGTTGCAGATACTGCCCCAGGGTTAGCATTTCAACATTGTGATCCCTGAGATTCTCCATGACTTCAATGACTTCTTCGTTGGTTTCACCGAGACCCAGCATCAACCCGGACTTGGTAGGAACACCTGGATTAGCTGCCTTGAATTCCTTCAGCAGTCGCAGCGACCAGGCATAGTCGGCACCGGGGCGCGCTTTTTTGTAAAGCCTGGGAACGGTCTCCAGATTATGGTTGAACACATTTGGCGGGCTCGCAGACAATCGTTCTATGGCGATCTCCATTCGTCCCCTGAAATCTGGCACCAGGATTTCAACAGTCGTGTCTGGGTTCAACCTTGCGAGTTCTTCGATACATTCAGCAAAATGCGCCGCTCCACTGTCTTTCAGGTCATCGCGATCGACGGATGTCACCACCACATAGCGTAACCCCATCTCCTGCACGGCTTGCGCCAGTTGCCGCGGCTCGTTTGGATCGAGCGGATTCGGGCGACCGTGAGCAACGGCACAAAACGGGCACCGGCGCGTACAAATTTCGCCCATAATCATGAATGTTGCCGTGCCATGAGAGAAACATTCCGACAGATTAGGGCAACTCGCCTCTTCGCAAACCGATGCAAGATTTCGCCGCCGAAGTATTTCCTTGATCCGCGAAATCTCAGGGTTGGCTGGAATTCGAACACGAATCCAGTCCGGTTTACGCAGCATGGATTCAGAGGGAATGACTTTTATCGGAATCCGCCGAACCTTGTCTGCGCCCCGCAGCTTTTCACCTTGTACCATTCGGTTTTTGTTCGCCATCGGGACTCTCTAGGTAACCTCTGCTTAATTTATCAGAGCTTCCCTGGCTCTTTGGGTTTGGTTCATTTCGTGGGATGAGCATGATACCCGAATTCACTGCACAGAATATCCGTTAATTCCCTTGAAATTTCAGTGATTCCAGCCTTGATACCAAGTCTGCGAGTATCAGTGACTTCAAGTCCCGGGTATCCACAGGGATCAATGTTGGAAAACGGCGCAAGGTCCATATCAACATTCAGACTTAACCCGTGATAACTGCGTCCCTTGCGAATTCGGAGACCAAGCGCCGCTACTTTTTTCCCCTCAACATAGACGCCAGGAGCGTCCGGCTTTGATGACGCATCTACATTGTGCCTGGCTAGCAACTGGATGACGGATGCTTCAATGGCCGTGACCAGGTCCCTGACCCCGATACCGAGGCGCCTTATGTCCAGTAGTAGATAACACACCAGTTGACCGGGACCATGGTAGGTTACCTGTCCCCCGCGATCCGTCTTCAAGACAGGTATGTTACCCGCATCAAGCACGTGTTCTTGTTTACCTGTCTGGCCAAGTGTATAGACCCCTGGATGCTGAACCAGCCAGAGCTCGTCCGGGGTCGACTCGTTGCGCTCATCGGTGAATCGCTTCATTTGCTGCCATATTTCGTCGTAGGGTCTAACCCCAAGATCCTTCACAATAAGCTTTGCCGCCATCATCACAGAACCAGTCTTACGGATTCTATCTCCTTTAAATCTTCAAAAAGGGACTTCAGCTGACTTTCTCCCGTGGCGAGCATCACAAAGGAAATGGAGACGTAGTTGCCTTTTCGGCTGGTTTTCTGGGATACCCTGTCGCTGGTCATGGTTGAATCATGCTTCGCAACGACATTGAATACTTCTTCATGAAAATTCGGCCTGACATCTCCGACGACTTTTATCGGGTAATCACAGGGAAAAACTATGCTTGTTTCGGTCACGGACTATAAGCGAGCGGGTCGCCGCCAAAAATCTTCAGGAAGAAGAGCACGAAAGAATCCCAAAGGCTTGCGAAGAAACCAGATGCCTGTACTGCATTGAGTGCACGAATGGGCACATTCAGATCATCACCATTGGGCACAGTGATTGTTAAGGACCCTAATTGCTGCCCCTTTTCAAGCGGCGCGTGTACTTCATTGTGTACATTAATTTCTGCTTTGAGTTGTCCTCTTGCCCCCCGCGGAATTGTCAAGATGACATCTTCATCAAGGCCCAGTTTGATCGACCCATGAGCGCCGCCCCAAACCCTGACCTGTTTCAAGGACTCCCCGGCCTTGTACAAAGCGACCGTCTCGAAGTAACGAAACCCGTAAGTTAACAGCTTCTGGCTTTCAGACGCGCGAGAATTTTCTGACGCCGCACCCATAACCACTGATATCAATCGCATATCACCACGTGTCGCAGAAGCTACCAGACAATACCCGGCCGCTTCGGTGTAACCCGTTTTTACACCATCCACAGAGCTGTCTCGCATCAGCAGACTGTTTCGGTTCGGTTGTCGAATGTCGGCATAAGAGAAGTATTTTTCGGAATAGATCTTGTAGTGAGCCGGAAATTCATTGATCAGGGCAGTCGTCAACTTACCCAGATCCCTGGCGGTGGTGAAATGGTTTTCGTCGGGTAGGCCAGTGGCGTTGACGAAATTGGTGCCGTCCATGCCAAGCTGTCGCGCATATTGATTCATGATATCGGCAAAGCCGTCTTCAGTACCTGCAATATGTTCTGCGACAGCCACACTGGCGTCATTACCAGACTGCACGATAATGCCTCGTAATAACTGATCAAGCTTTACCCGGGTACCTTCCCTGATAAACATCCTTGATCCTTCCATGCGCCAGGCCTTAATGCTTATTTCTACTTCGTCATCCAGGGAAATTGTTCCCCTGCGTAGTTCCTGCGCCGCAACGTAACTCGTCATGATTTTGGTAAGACTGGCCGGGGGTAGCCGTTGTTCAGCATTATGTTCAACCAACGGTTGAGCCGTCACTGCGTCAATTAACAAATAGCCTTCAGCGGCGAGTTGTGGCGCGGCCGGAATGATTGCGGACGCCGCACCAGCCCCATTCGCAATGCTAATGAGGACAAGGAATGCTGCACACCATGTTCGAATCGACAACTTTATCTCCTTACTGCCTTAGATCTAATTTAACGTCACCCTGAGCGGATGGCCCAGATTCCTGTCCTTAATTCGAGCCGCCACGATCTGTTCTTCTTCAAGGCTGGTCATGGGACCGATCCATACTTTATAAAAAATACCGGCGTCTGTATCACTGGTCAGGATTCTTGCAGGAACGCCTTCCGGTAACGCATTTCTCACCGCGCCTAAACGCTTTGTTGCCCCATATCGGCCCTGAAAGGCCCCTACCTGCAAATAGTAGGATTCCTGATTATTGCTTGTGGCCAATTCGGGATGGTTAACTTCATCAATAGCTTCAACCACCACTGGCGCTGTCCCTTTCGTTTCAAATCCTAACGCACGTGCAGCCGCATAAGAGAGATCTATCACTCGATCTTCATGAAATGGACCCCTGTCGTTTACCCTCACCTCGATACTCCTGCCATTGTCCAGATTGGTCACGCGAACCATTGTCGGCAGAGGCAACGCTTTGTGAGCGGCTGAGAGCCCGTACATATCGTATTTCTCACCCATCGCAGTCTTGCGGCCATGAAATTTTTTGCCATACCAGGAGGCGATGCCAATTTCCCGATACCCTATATTGTTCGGCATAATCTCATAGACCCTACCGAATACTTCGTATTGATTTGGGCCCAGTGAGTTACTGGGCCTTGCGTTCCCCGTCCCAATCGTTGACGTGCAGCTGGTCAATAGACAAGTCTGCAATACAACCATGATGAAGAATCGTGAAGACACCTGTGAATAGCTACCGCGCCGCGACGGCACTGCTCCCTTTGCGCAGCCCTTCGCTTAACTGATAAACAGCCATCGCATATAATTTACTGTGGTTGTATCGAGTAATGACATAAAAATTGTGCAACCCAATCCAGTACTCCTCACCTTTTTTGCCATTCAATAGCATCGGAGATACCAGCTCATCGGCGTCGAGCCCAGGGGTTTCGCTGGTCATACCCAACTGTCGTAATTCCTTAAGCGATGTCGAGGGTTTCAGCGAGACGTTAAATATTTCCACGGGTACCTGCTGCGCAGCTACTGCAAGCGTAACCTGGGCGCCCTGGCGCCAACCGTGTTCATGCAGATAGTTGGCGACACTGCCAATGGCGTCTGTCGGGCTATTCCAGATATCACGGAAGCCGTCTTCGTCGAAATCAACTGCATAACGGCGATAACTGCTTGGTATAAACTGACCCATACCCATCGCACCGGCATACGAACCCTTAAAGTCGGTGATCATCTGCTTTTCTTCCCGCGCCAATAAAATGAATTCTTTCAATTCATTCCGAAAGAACCTGGATCGGGGTGGGTAGTCGAAAGAGAGGGTGCAGAGCGCATCCAGAACACGGTAGCTACCGGAAATTCTTCCGTACATTGTCTCGACACCAATGATGGCGGTAATGATGACGGGCGGTACACCATAAACTTCGTTGGCAGCGCGCAGCGAAGCTACATTTTCATGCATAAACGCTATGCCTCCCGCTGTGCGTTTAGCGGTAAGGAAAATATCTTGATACTCAGCCCAATTCAGAGTTTTTTCTGCGGGGCGGCTAATGGCGTCAATAATGTTCTGTTTGTACCTGGCGTGGCGAAACAGACTGAGCAGGTTTTTTTCATCGAAAGATTCTTCTGCAGCGAGTTCTTTGACAAACGCCCGCACTTCTTCCCTGTCCGCATAGCCCTTCGTATAGTCCTCCGTATAGCCCTGACCGAATACCATGACAGGCAAACAGAGCAGCAGCAAAGCAACATAATGCCCTATCACAAAGTGATCCTTCGATGGGTATGAATCGACATCAGTATTCCAAAACCTGCATACAATGTAAGGATAGAAGTCCCTCCGTAGCTGACAAAAGGTAAGGGCACGCCCACCACTGGCAGGATACCGCTGACCATGCCTATGTTAACAAACACGTACACAAAAAAAGTGAAGGTTATGCTGCCCGATAATAGTCGTCCGAAGGTGTCCTGAGCCTGAACGGATAAAATAACACCCCGGCCAACCAGCAAGACATACAGAATAAGCAGCACGACCACACCCAGCAGCCCCAATTCCTCGCCCAAAACCGCGACAATAAAATCAGTTTGACTCTCTGGTAGAAAATTCAGGTGAGACTGGGTCCCCTCGAACAATCCCTTACCGAACAATCCTCCGGATCCAATGGCTGTCTTGGCCTGAATGATATTCCAACCCGCGCCCAGGGGATCTCTTTCCGGATCGAGCAAGGTCAGGATTCGTTGGCGTTGATAGTCTCGCAACAAGAACCAAAGCGCGGGCGCCGATACGAGCCCCAGGCCAATTGCCGAGAAAACAAGACGCCGGGAAATACCCGCTAGTAACAGAACAAATAATCCTGAAGCACCAATAATCAGGGCTGTACCCAAATCGGGCTGAAAAGCAATCAGCAACACGGGAATGGCAATGATGACCAGGGCCCAGAACACATGACGCGCCTTTGGCGGTAGATGTCTTTCCTGGAAGTACCAGGCCAGGATCAACGGCAATACCAGTTTCATAATCTCTGATGGCTGGAAATTTATCACACCCGGGATGCGCAGCCACCTTGTCGAACCCTTGATCTCAACGCCAACCACATACACCAAAACGAGGCTCAACAGCGCAATCAGGAAAATCCCGGGTGCCAGTCTCATGTAAAAAACAGGTGAGATCTGGGCTATCACAACCATGACCACGAGACCGGCCAGTATCTTGATAGATTGTGAAATGACCGGTTCAATTTGTTGGTCGACGGCACTGTAGAGAATGAGCAACCCGTAGGCGGAAATGGTAAGCAATAGCATCACCATGGGAATGTCCAGATGCACAAGATCACCAACACCCGCCTTACGCTGCATTACCCTGCCTGAGCTCGGTAGCTGCCTGATGAAATCGTGACTCATCGATTCGCCCCAACTGATGCGACGACAGGATCATTTAAAGATGTCGTTCTGTTCAGATAATGGTCAATAATCGTGCGGGCAATCGGCGCTGCAACAGAGCTACCGCCACCGCCATTTTCTACCAGAACCACCAGCGCAATCTCTGGATTTATGACCGGTGCAAATGCCATGAACCAGGCGTGTTTACGTAGCCGTTCGTCAAGTTCTTCTTCGTTGTACTGCCCACCCTGCTTGATACCGACAACCTGCGCTGTGCCTGATTTGCCCGCCATTCGGTAATCAATATCCTGGCCAATGTAAGCCCAGGCGGTACCGTTTTCGCCATAACCCTGATTGCCTCTGTGTACGACCTTCTCCATGGCACCAATCACCAGATCCCATACGTGATCGGGTATCAGTTCAATGCTATCCATGCGCGGGGCCTCTGAGCGGTTAATCAGGTCACTACCTGAACTCAGCATTCTGGGTGCCACCCATCTACCGCGATTCGCGAGCACCGTCACCGCAGTCGCCAGTTGCAACGGCGTAACCAGCATATCGCCCTGTCCGATGCCAATGTTGAGAGTATCACCCGGATACCAGGGCAATCCCCGGGCTTCTTTCTTCCATTGTCTACCGGGCAGAAGACCATTTCGGGCCTCGGGCAAGTCGAGCGCTGTATTCGAACCAAATCCAAACAAAGCGAAATAGTCATCGAGGCGATCAATTCCGAGCTTTAGAGCCAGCGTGTAGAAATAGACATTGCAGGAGCGATAGATCGCTTTATCCAGGTTAACTCGGCCATGCCCACCGATACCGCCGGTCTTCCAGTTCCAATCACGGTACAACCGCTCATTGCCAGGTAGACGAAACCAGCCCGGATCGTCGATCGCAAAGTCAGCATTTATCGTCCCGGTCATCAAACCTGCCAGGCCAATAATCGGCTTAATGGTTGAACCCGGCTCATATTGCCCCTGGGCCGCCCGATTGAACAAGGGCGCATCCCTGGAATCGCGAAGGGATGCATAAGTTGCATAGCCGATACCGGTGACAAACAGGTTAGGGTTGTATCCGGGCTTACTAACCATAGCCAAAATCCCACCGGTGGCAGGTTCGATGGCGACAACCGCACCACGACGGTTGCCGAGTGCATCACTGGCAGCTTTCTGCAGTAAACTATCAACATGTAGCACCAGATCTTTTCCCGGCACTGGCAAGCTCGATTCGAGGATCTTCATCACCTTGCCGCGAGCATCTATCTCCACCTGTTGATGCCCGACCGTACCCAGCAAGTCCTGCTCATAGAATCGCTCAACACCAATCTTGCCCACGTGATCTGTTCGAGCGTAAGCGACCGGGTCTAATCTGCGCGCATCAGCTTCGTCTATTCTTCGAACTGAGCCAACGGCATGAACCATCAATTCACCTTTCGGGTAGTGACGCACAAGTCTTGCTTCGACTTCGACACCAGGCAGTGCGTGCCGATCCACACTGAATCGAGCAATCTCTTCCTGCGTCAGCTTGAATAAAAGAGGCACTGATTCAAATGGTCGCTGCCTGCGCTCAACTCGTCTGGTGAAGGCAATGATCTGGTCTGGCTCAAGCCCTAATAACTCGTCCAGCCGTGCAAATGTAAATTCCAGGTCATTGACTCGTTCAGGTGTGATGGTCAGATTAAATGATGGTGAGTTGTCTGCGAGAATTTCGCCATTGCGGTCGTAAATCAACCCCCGGACAGGCGGCAAAGGTTGCACCTGAATCCTGTTCTTGTCTGACAAGGTTGCATACAGATCATGCTGAACGATCTGCAGAAAAAACAAACGGGCAACCAATACCAGCGTCAACACCAACAACAAACCAAAGCCGACCGCGATCCGTTCAAAGAAAATTCGACTTTCCCAGGTGTGGTCTTTTAACGCTAAAGGTTCAGCCATAACAAATTACTTGTGATAGGGGTGATGGGTATTCACCATTAAAGCGCGATAAATCTGTTCCGCCAGGAGCACTCGAACCAGAAAATGCGGAAAGGTGAGATTGGAAAGTGACCAGATATTGTCCGCTTGCTGTAAACATTCTTTCGCCAGGCCATCAGGGCCACCGATAATGAACTGAAAGTGATTGGTATGCTGACTCCAGTCCTCAAGTTTTCCAGCAAATTCCCGAGTACTCCAGTTTTTACCTGAGGAGTCCATGGCAATTACCCTGGCACTCTTGCTGACTCTTGTCGAAATCGCCCGGGCTTCTTCCGTCTGATGACCAGCTACCGATTTCGGTTTTTTTCTGTCTGACGTGCGGACCTCGCTAATCTCAAAATGGCAGTGTCGTTTCATCCGCGACGCGTACTGCTCGATACCCTGGAGTACCCAACCGGGTGGGCGCGTACCCACTGCTATCAGCTCTAGTTTCAGCACCCGTACTCATTCTCTGTGCGAGTTCGCCTTGTCCTCACGAAAAAATCCAATTAATCAAAGCTTCCCAAACATGCCGTTCTATCCCTGTTCCTCTTCTTTCCGGTTTGGTCTAAAACTCCACAGTTGTTCCAGGTCATAAAAGTCACGTACCTTGGGGAGCATCACATGGACTATGACATCGGCAAGATCGACTAGAACCCACTCGGCGGTGTCCATCCCTTCAACGCCGATAATCGAGACATCTTCGGCCTTGGCTTTTACGACGACACTATCGACGAGGGCTTTGACCTGACGACTTGTCGTACCGCTGGCAACAATCATATGATCGGTAATATCAGTCTGCTTTTTGACGTCAAGTGCAACGATGTCCTGACCCTTGATGTCCTCAAGTGCCTCAATGACCAGTTGTTTCAGTTTCTCACTATTCATTAATGCTCCATGTGTGCTTTAGGTGCCAGTCCTGGGATAATTGTTCTGTCGATAATTTTCTCTTCATCAGAGGTTTCCTGGCGACCGAGTTTACTCTGAAGGCGCGGTGGCCAAGTATAGATCGTGCGAGCGGATGTATCGATCAACTTCACCATGAACAAGCCCTTCGATAGACTCATCCTGGCGTATCAAGCTGCGAACCTGACTTGCCGAAATACCCACCTGTTCAAGCTGAAGATTCACAATACTTCCAGCAGGGCTTGCCAGCAATGCCGCCCAGTCATCGACTACTTTTCCAGACTTCCAATCCATGAGACTTGAACTCATGCCAGTATCAATTCCTGGCCGGGATAATATGATCAAATGAGCGAGATCGGTAAGCTCGCGCCATTGATGCCAGGTTGGCAGTGTCAACCATGAGTCCGACCCCATGATGAACATTAAAGGATGCTTCTCTCCGGCACTTGTCCGATACATCTTAAGTGTGTCATAGGTATATGACGTCCCGTACCGGTTCAGTTCACTATCATCAACAAAAATGTTGTCCAGACCCTTGGCGGCAAGTTTCAACATATTCAATCGATCCGCTGGTGTTGCCGCAGGTTCCGGGCGATGCGGCGGTATCTGGCAAGGCACCAGATACAGATCGGCTGCCCGAAAAAGATTGACGAGAGCCTGCGCTGATCGAATGTGTCCAACGTGCACAGGGTCAAAGGTGCCGCCGAAAATAAGGGTGGCGCTCATTGACGAATTTGACCGTCACCAAATACCACGTACTTCTGGGATGTCAGCCCTTCAAGACCGACTGGCCCTCGAGCATGCAGTTTATTCGTTGAAATACCAATTTCCGCGCCGAGGCCGTATTCAAATCCATCGGCAAACCGTGGCGACGCGTTGATCATGACCGAACTGGAATCAACTTCGCGAATAAACCGCCGGCCGGCCGTGTAGCTCTCGGTGACAATCGAGTCCGTGTGATTCGAGCCATAATGATTTATGTGTTTTATAGCGTCGTCCAAACCGTCGACTACCCGGACCGCTAGAATCGGCGCTAGATATTCTGCGTACCAATCTTCCTCAACTGCGGGGCTGACCTGCACCTCGGACCCAAGGATGTTGATGGTCGTCTGGCAGCCTCGAAGTTCAACTCCATGTTCCTGGTATCCGGCGGCAAGTCGCGGCAATATTTCTTTTGCCACAGCGTCCGATATGAGCAAGGTCTCTATCGCATTGCACACAGCATACCGCTGCGTCTTGGCATTGATGGCAATGCTGTAGGCTTTTTCCAGATCGGCATCACCATCAACGTAAACATGACACACACCATCAAGATGTTTGATAACAGGAATTGTGGCTTCGTCGATGAGGCGCTGAATCAGGCTCTTGCCTCCCCGGGGAATAATCACATCGATGAATTCGTCCATCGTGATCAACTGACCGACTAACCCACGATCTGTGTCTTCAATCACCTGCACCGCAGTCACTGGCAAACCGGCTTTCTGTAATCCGGTTTCGATACAGGCGGCAAGTCCGAGGTTTGAATGTATGGCCTCAGAGCCCCCGCGTAAAATCGCCGCATTTCCCGATTTCAAACAAAGACTGGCAGCGTCAATCGTCACGTTCGGCCGGGACTCATAAATGATGCCAACCACACCGAGCGGCGTTCGCATCCTGCCTATTTGCAGCCCGTTGGGTTGATAGGACATATCCGTAATTTCACCGATAGGATCATCAAGTGAGGCAACCTGGGCCAGCCCTTCAACCATCGAGGTAAACCGTGCCTCGGTAAACATCAGGCGGTCAAGTAACGGGTCAGAGAGGCCATTGTTCCGACCTGCATCCAGGTCTTTTTCATTGGCGGTCATCAAAGCTGTGCGATTAACGAGAATTTCCTCACCTATCGCCTTCAGCGCCGCATTTTTAGTTTCTGTCGACGCACGACTAATGAGCGCGGACGCTTTGCGTGCTTCAATGCCTAGACCCTGCATATACCTGGACAAATCCATTAATTTAAATCTTCGCGAAATCGCGCATTATACCCTGCTTGAACTATGTTAGTGCTGAACCATGTTTGCTAAGCCATGATAGTGCCATCCAGCTTTTTTGACCGGGAACCTCTCGAGCTCGCGCAAGCCCTGATCGGCCTGGTATTGCGTCACAGGGTTGATCACGCCGAATACGGACCTGTCTGGCTTTCTGCCAGAGTTATCGAAACCGAGGCCTATTTCAAAAAAGAAAAAGGCAGCCATTCATCGCTGGGCTTCACCGAAAAGAGAAAGGCGATGTTTATGGCGCCGGGTACTATCTACATGTACTACGCCCGAGGGGGAGATTCTTTCAATTTTTCAGCCAGAGGTGACGGCAACGGTGTGTTGATAAAGTCGGGGCTTGCCTTTACCGATCATCGATCACCACCAGGGACGCTCAAGGTAATGCAGCAACTGAACCCTGTTAATGGCAGAACAAGGCCTTTATCAAAACTCTGTAGCGGCCAAACGCTGATTTGCAGATCACTGGGGCTAAAAGTCCCGGAATGGAACCAACAACAATTAAAACCCGGCCAACTCATTTTGGACGATGTTGGCTGCAAACCAGAAAAGCTGGTGCAGACAAAGAGACTGGGCATACCACCAGGCAGGGACGATCACTTACCCTATCGGTTTATTGAACTTGCCCATGTGAAATCTTCAACCCGTGATCCTTTAAAGGGCGAATACAAAATCATTATCCCTTGACCATCAATTTAATCTGAGGGGCCAGGCCACTTGATTTTTGAAGACGCTCAACCAACTTGTCGAGTTCACCAAGCCGAACCAGCGGGTCTTTCATCTCTAACATTCGTTGTTTGAAGTGATTTGGACAAGGCAATAATTCGGTCAGCCTGGCGCCCACTTCTCTGGCTTGTCCAAAATCGCATAACAATCCCAACTTCTGGACTGCCTTGTGCGACATGAGCGATTCCAGCAAACCTGAAAGATGTTCTCGTTCACTGGGTACAGGGACTTCCTCTTCGGTCGCGAGGAACTCGACATTCGCCATCATTAATCGATCCGTCTTTTCGTATTGATCCCTGATCACAAATTTCTTCATCCCTTCCACCACGATACTCAGGTTACCGTTAGCCGCCTGGTCAAAATCGACAATCTCACAATAGGTCCCGCAACGAGAGACTGCTGGTAAATGCTTATCCGGACTCGCGAGGACTTGATCACCTTCGGTGATCATAACGATTCCGAAACCTGACTGATTCCGGAGACAGACCTTCACCATGTCAAGATAGCGGGTCTCGAATATCTGCAGAGGCAATTTACCGCCCGGAAACAACACCAGGGGTAACGGAAAAAGGGGTATGTCTTTCATAGAAGGCATATTAAGTTAACCGCGTACGATTCGCACTTAATGTAATAAGTGCTTTACACTCAAAGTCCTCAGGATATCAATACAGGTCACCATTTGGATCAAGCCCATGCAGTTGTACTCGCCCTGATCCAGGGTGTTACCGAATTTTTACCGATTTCAAGCTCAGCTCACCTGGTTTTACCTTCCATTCTATTCGGCTGGAAAGATCAGGGATTGGCCTTTGATACTGCGGTACATTTTGGTTCCCTGATCGCCGTCATCATTTATTTCAGGCTGGACCTGCAGCAGCTCCTGCTGGCAGCCATTGATCACCTGTTTCGCGGTCAACCCAGCAAAAACAGCGCGCTTGCCCTGAACCTGTTTATTGCGAGCCTGCCAATCATTCCCGTGGGTTTCTTTGCGCGATTTTATATAGAAGAGTCTTTCCGGGTTGTCGAAGTTATGGCATTCACAACCATATTCTTTGCCCTGGCACTGTGGTTAGCAGACTATCTGCGCCAGGAGAAGAACAATGTGATGACGCCCATAAGGTCACTCGCCATTGGCCTGGCACAGTGTCTTGCATTGATTCCAGGTACATCAAGAAGCGGCGTTACGATCACCATGGCCTTGCTGGTCGGGTATTCCCGCAGAGAGGCCGCAAGATTTTCATTTCTCATTTCGATACCCGCAATTGCAGGCGCAGCCTGTCTCAAACTTATTGATATGACGACTGAGCCGGTTGATGCGGGTTGGGCAACACTACTCCTGGCTATCTCGGTAGCCGGTATCTCGGCCTACTGTTGCATTGCACTTTTACTTAATGTCGTCGCCAGAATCGGTTATCTACCCTTTGTGATCTATCGATTGGTCCTGGGGTTTTGTCTGATCTGGTTGATACTGTAAGACCACCCTGGCCCAGACATTTCAAGGGATCGGCTTCCGGGAAAGTCTGGCTAAACAAGCAGAGCGGGCCCCAACTATAGCGAAGGGAAGAATACTCAAAATGTGACGCCGCCTCAGCGGATTAAAGAGGATCTCTAGAACGGGATGTCGTCATCAAAGTCGTCAGCTGGCGGAGGTCCAAAGTCTTCCGCGGGCGATGCAGAACCACCACCGGACTCAGCTCGTGGGGGACCCGCACCCATTTCACCTCGGCTATCGAGCATCTGCATTTCGTTCGCAACTATTTCCGTCGTGTAGTGCTTTTGACCATCCTTTTCCCAGTCACGAGTTCTGAGCTCTCCCTCGACATACACTTTCGATCCACGCTTCAGGTATTCACCGGCAATCTCTGCCAGGCGATTAAAGAAGACAACCCGGTGCCACTCGGTGCGTTCTTTTTGTTCGCCCGAATCTCTGTCTTTCCATTGTTTTGAAGTTGCAATGGATATATTGGTTACCGCACCACCGCTTGGCATGTAACGCGTTTCAGGATCCCTGCCCAAATTTCCAACCAGGATTACCTTGTTAATTCCGCGAGCCATGTTGTTCTCCTATTTCTCGTTGCTGATCTGGTCTAAATGTTGATCTTCGAATACCTGTTCATCAACTTTCAGGTATGCGACTTGTTCCGATTCGATGATTACTGCGTCGATGACACCTGCGACTGATAATAACTCTTCCACGCGCTCATGGGCAGTTTGTTCCGTAAATTGCGCTAATTGAATCGTGCGACTTCCGAGATTACCGAGTCTGGGAACGGTGACACAGATACCCAACCAAACCAGGACGAGGCCGATATTGGCGTACATCAATGTGGTGATATCACTCACCATCAATATCCACCCGCTGACAAGGCCACCGGCAAAAATACCGAAGAACTGGCAGCTGGTGTACACCCCCATCGACGTACCACGTGATCCAGCGGAGGACATCTTGCTTACCTGAGCGGGTAACACCACTTCAAGTAAATTGAACGCCATAAAAAATAACACAACACCGATAAGAACGACCACGTAATCAGTCGAATCTGCCAACAGATAAAAGGCGAGCAGGCACAGACTGACCATGGTGATCAACACAGGCCGGACATCGCTCATGCGATCAGCCAGCCACATAAACGGCAACATCAACACAAAAGAAATAAGTAACAGAACCAGATAATAGGTTCCGTGCTCATCTTGGTTAATCTGACCAGTTGCATTAAACAAAAGCGGGAACACCGAGAAAGCACTCACCAACAGGAAGTGCAGGAAAAATACACTGACATTGAGCCGCCAAAGATTAAGATCTCGAACCACCGTCAGCAATTTGCCTTGCTGAACCGATGAGTCCAGGTTGGTCGTCAACACCTTTGGCGAGGGAATTTGCCAGGTAAGAACGCCTAGCCCAAGAATCCCTAGTCCACCGGTAAGATAAAAAATTCCGGATATGCCAAATTTCGCTGCAACGACCGGACCCAAAATCAAAGACAATCCAAAGGATCCTGCGATGGAAATACCAATGATTGCCATAGATTTGGAGCGTTGATCAACTCGCGTCAAATCGGCCATTAAGGCAAGCAGCGTGCTGGCGATGGCGCCACAGCCCTGAAGGAAACGGCCAACAATGAGACCACCGATATTTTCAGCCGTACCCGCTATGAAGCTGCCCGCAATAAAGAACATGAGCCCAATTGCAATCAGGCGCTTGCGTCCGTATCGGTCCGACAGCAAACCGAAGGGTATCTGTAACAACCCTTGTGACAATCCATAAATACCAATGCCGATCCCTATTAATAAGGGTGTCGCCCCCTCGATATCTGGTCCCAGGATTGGCAAAACTGGCAGGATCATGAACAGACCTACCATTCGAATGAGATAGAGCAATCCGATGGCAGACGCTGCACTCAGTTCTTGTCGATTCATAGAGAGTAAAACCAGTTGATTTACAGACCGTCGCCTTCTTTGCGCGTTGGCTCACAAACTTATAACATCAGTGCCCTGCCGGATGAGGTAGGCTAATGATGGAATCCAGTAGATAGCTGCTGAACGACGGCAAGGGATGATACCAAATTCAGTTGTCGCTGACAGAATCATTCGCCAATAAAACCATTCCAATACTCTTTTTCTTAACCGAGGTTAATCTTTTGACGACCATTTTAGGCGCCATTGTCTGATGAACACGATTTCAATTCACGGCGCCAAGACACACAACCTGAAAAACATAAGCCTCGACATTCCAAGAGACAAACTGGTCGTTGTAACGGGGCTTTCCGGGTCGGGAAAATCTTCACTCGCTTTTGATACTTTGTACGCCGAAGGTCAACGGCGATATGTAGAGTCATTATCGGCCTATGCCAGGCAGTTCCTTTCACTCATGGAAAAACCTGATATTGATTACATAGAAGGCTTGTCTCCGGCAATCTCCATAGAGCAAAAGTCCACCAGTCACAATCCCCGCTCAACCGTTGGAACTATTACAGAAATCTATGACTACCTGCGGCTATTGTTTGCCAGAGTTGGTGAACCGCATTGTCCAACCCACGGCGACAAACTTCAGGCTCAATCAATCAGTCAGATGGTTGACCAGGTCCTGGCACTACCCAAAGGAACAAGCGTCAATTTACTTGCGCCAGTCATCCAGGAACGAAAAGGCGAACATCTGCATGTCTTCAAACAACTTGTGGCACAAGGCTTCGTCCGCGCACGAATTGACGGCATTGTCACTGACCTCGATTCCACTCCTGATCTCGACAAAAACAAAAAACACACCATCGAAGTTGTTGTCGATCGTTTTCGTATTCGACCAGATTTAAAAATACGGCTGGCAGATTCATTCGAAACTGCAGTATCGGTATCAGACGGTATCGCTGCCGTTAACTTTGTGGATGGTGACGATAAAGATTTGCTTTTTTCTTCTCGATTCGCCTGTCCAAAATGCGGTCATTCAATTCAGGAACTCGAGCCAAGATTTTTTTCTTTTAATAACCCGGCAGGCGCTTGTCAGACCTGTGATGGTCTGGGTTTAAAGCAGTTTTTTGACCCCGATTCTGTCGTCCATGATTCTGGGCTATCGCTGGCAGAAGGGGCAATTCATGGCTGGGATAGAAGAAATATCTATTACTTTCAAATGCTTGGCGCATTGGCTCAGCACTACGATTTTGATCTGGCGACACCCTTTTCATCGCTCTCCCCTAAGTTTCAGAAAATTATCCTCAAAGGTAGTCGCAACGAAAAGATTCAATTCCGATACGTGAATGATCGGGGGGATGAATACACGAGGTCTCATGTATTCGAGGGCATCATCCCGAATATGGAGAGGCGCTATCGGGAGACAGATTCTCAAATGGTTCGCGAGAACCTTTCAAAATTTCTTAGCACCCAACACTGCCCCGATTGTGGCGGGGCCCGACTCAATAGCGATGCTCGGTCGGTCACCATCAACAAGAAATCGTTAACCGAAATTACCGCTCAGTCTGTTAATGATGCCTACGACTATTTTGGCTCGTTGAAACTTCGCGGGCAGCGGGCCAAGATCGCTGAAAAGATTTTGAAAGAGATCGAAGCTCGTCTCGGTTTCCTCAAAGATGTCGGTCTCGACTACCTGACACTTTCTAGAAGTGCCGACACACTCTCAGGTGGGGAAGCGCAACGAATACGTCTGGCCAGCCAGATTGGTGCGGGCCTTGTTGGGGTGATGTACATTCTCGATGAACCTTCGATTGGGTTGCATCAAAGAGACAACGCACGTTTGCTGAAAACACTGACGCGCCTTCGCGATATGGGGAACACCGTTATCATCGTCGAGCATGACGAGGAGGCAATTCGGGCCGCCGATTTCATTATCGACATCGGCCCTGGGGCTGGCGTTCACGGCGGCGAGATCGTGGCTTCAGGGTCCCTGCAAGATATTCTTGCAGAAAAAAAATCGATCACTGGTCAGTTCCTGAGTGGTAAACGCAGGATTGAGGTACCCAGGAGCCGACATGTGTATGACAAGAATCGCGTTGTAAAACTTATAGGTGCTAGCGGTAACAACCTTCAGTCCGTTGATCTTGAGGTGCCACTTGGACTCATGACGTGTGTTACCGGCGTGTCCGGTTCTGGCAAATCAACCCTCATTAATCAGACGCTTTACCCCATTGCCGCACGGCAGTTAAACGGCGCGACCAATCCCCAGGTGGCTGCTTATGAGGCTATTGAGGGCATGGATCAATTAGACAAAGTCGTCGACATTGATCAGAGCCCAATAGGTCGCACACCTCGTTCAAACCCGGCAACCTACACGAATATCTTCACCCCTATCCGTGAGTTGTTTGCTGCCACACAGGAAGCGAGGTCCCGAGGGTACAAACCCGGACGATTCAGCTTCAATGTCAAAGGCGGCCGATGTGAAGCCTGCCAGGGTGGTGGCCTGATTAAAGTGGAAATGCACTTTCTGCCTGATATCTACGTCACCTGCGATGAATGCAAAGCTAAACGATACAATCGCGAGACATTGGAGATTCTGTATAAAGGCAAGAACATTCATCAAGTTCTGGAGATGACAGTTGAAGATGCACACGAGTTTTTGGCTGCGGTGCCCATGATCGAACGAAGGCTCAGGACATTGTTAGAAGTTGGCCTGGGTTACATCAAGCTGGGTCAAAGTGCCACGACGCTTTCCGGCGGTGAAGCCCAGCGAGTAAAACTCTCACGAGAATTGTCAAAGAGGGATACAGGCAAGACCCTTTACATTCTTGATGAACCTACCACAGGTCTGCATTTTCACGATATCCAGCAACTCCTGGAGGTCATCCACCGTTTGCGGGATCACGGCAATACCGTCGTCGTCATCGAACACAATCTGGATGTCATCAAGACGGCAGACTGGGTAGTCGACCTTGGGCCTGAAGGCGGATGGGGCGGCGGTAAAATCATTGCCACCGGCACGCCCGAAGAAGTCGCAAAGCTAAAACATTCGTTTACAGGTCAGTTTTTGAAGAAGGTACTCAATAAAAGGAGGCTCTGATTAATCAGAGATTCTCAGGTACTTCAGCCTGATAACCAATACAGATTAGCTGGTAAGCCCGCCATCAACCATGTGAACTGATCCAGTGACAAATTCGCTGTCATCGCTGGCAAGATACAGCATTACCCGCGCCACATCGGTGGGCTCGCCATACCGGCCAAGCGGTATACGCTCTTCCAACGATGCTTTCACTACCTCACCTGAACCGGGAGCCATGCCTTCTTCGATGCTTCGCATCATGCGGGTATTGACCGGGGACGGATTGACCGTATTGACCCTGATATTCATCGGTGCACCCTCTCTGGCTGCCCCTCTCATCAAACCGATAACCGCGTGTTTCGATGTACTGTAGGCTGACATGTTCGCAGCGCCGCTCACTCCGGCAACGCTGGAAGTGATAACAATACTACCGCCTCCTCGCTTTTGTAGAGCGGGTATGGCTGATTTTAGCCCCAGAAAAGGGCCTTTTACATTGATCGCCAACACCTGGTCGAATCTTGACTCGTCATAGTCAACAATCGACATCATGTCACCCTCGATACCAGCGTTGGCCAGGAAGATATCCACGCCGCCGTATCGTTCAGTTGCTGTTGCGACCATTGCGTCATTGTCCTCAGCAGAAGTGACATCAGCGACAAAGTAACTCACCCGGTTGCTGCCGATATCATCACAGGCTTGCTTCAGTGCATTTTCATCAATATCTACCAGTAATACGTCTGCGCCTTCTGCAGCAAATAGGGCACCAGCGGCCTGGCCGATACCACCTGCACCACCGGTGATGATTGCAACCTTGTTTTTTAGTCTGTCCATCCTACTTCTCCTTAACGGCTTAACTGCTCGCGTAGCTTTGGGCGATCGCCTCTGTAGCAACACCTTTATTAATGTGGGCGTTGTAACCTGACAGCACTGATTCAAGTGCGTTTACACAAAACAATACATTTTGTGGATTGCTAGCATAACCCATCAGACCGATGCGCCAGACTTTACCCGCGAGCACGCCCAGCCCGGCACCAATTTCCAGATTGTATTTGTTGAGTAGCATTTTGCGAACCGAGCCTTCATCGACCCCATCAGGGATGGTCACGGTATTTAATTGCGGCAGTCTATATTGTTCATCAACGATGAACTCAAGACCAAGTGCTTCAAGTCCTGCACGAAGTGCCAGGTGGTTCTGTTGATGCCTGGCCCATGCATTCTCCAGACCTTCTTCCTGCAGGATAACCAATGCTTCATGCAGACCATAGAGTGCATTGACGGGCGCAGTGTGATGGTAGGCTCGAGTCTGGCCTTCGCCCCAATAACCCATCACCAGGGACAGATCGAGAAACCACGAACTCACGGGTGTCTTTCGTGACTGGATTCGCTCTACGGCTGCTGCGCTGAAGCTGATCGGCGAAAGGCCCGGCACGCAGGATAAACATTTTTGCGTACCGCTATAGGTTGCATCAGCGCCCCAGTCATCGAGCGCCACCTCAATGCCGCCCAACGAGGTTACGCAGTCAACAATTGTCAAACAATCATGTTCCCTGGCAACAGCGCACAAGGATTTCGCGTCAGACCGAACGCCCGTTGAGGTTTCAGCGTGAACAAATGCGACAAGCTTTACATCCGGGTTTTTGGAAAGAGCTTCTTCTAACATCTCAGGGTTAACCGGTGTGCCCCATTCGCTTTCAACGAGTATGGCTTCGCCGCCCAGGCGCTTTACATTGTCGGCCATGCGACCACCGAAAACACCATTTATGCAGACAACGACCTTATCGCCTGGCTCTAATAAATTCACAAAACAGGTTTCCATCCCTGCAGACCCGGGTGCAGAAACCGGAATGGTGAGCTCATTACTGGTTTGAAAGGCATATTGCAGCATCGATTTGATTTCATCCATCAAACGAATGAACTCAGGATCAAGATGCCCGATGGTAGGTTTTGCAAGGGCGTTCAGAATTCGCGGATTCACGTCCGACGGGCCTGGTCCCATGAGTGTTCGGGGCGTTGGATTGAAAGAATTAATCATCATTTTTCCTTCGTATTTTACAATGAGAAAGGCCGGGTTATTCCCGGCCTTCTTATGTCTTTAGTCTTGCTGATTTTTATTTTGTTCAGCCTCTGGCGTCATTCCTCATCATCTTCAAAATCATCATCATCATCTTCGGGAATTGGTCGATCAACCAACTCAATAAATGCCATCGGCGCCGCATCACCAGCTCTGAAACCACATTTCAGAATCCGTGTGTAACCGCCCGGACGATCTTGATACCTCGGGCCTATTTCACTGAACAGCTTACCTACAGCTGCCTTGCTACGCATACGAGCAAAGGCAAGTCGACGATTTGCAACCGAGTCGCTTTTCGCGAGTGTGATAAGCGGTTCAGCAACCCGCCTTAGTTCTTTCGCTTTAGGCACAGTGGTTCTTATGACCTCGTGCTCGAACAACGAACAAGCCATATTTCGGAACATCGCTTTACGATGAGAGCTATTCCGATTTAGCTGTCTACCACTTTTTCTGTGACGCATGATGTTTTTTCCTGTTCAAAACCAGGGTCAGACAAGGTCAGACGCTATGTGTCTAACCCTATACCCCAAACAATATTTAACCCAATACCCGATCATCACCCCGGAGGCTTGTTGGCGGCCAGTTTTCTAACCGCATACCCAGAGATAATCCGCGGGAAGCAAGTACGTCCTTAATTTCCGTTAATGACTTCTTGCCAAGATTTGGCGTCTTCAACAGTTCCACTTCTGTCCTGCGGATGAGATCACCAATGTAATAAATGTTTTCCGCCTTCAGACAGTTCGCAGAACGAACCGTTAACTCAAGATCATCAACTGGCCGAAGCAGAATAGGATCTATCTCGTCCTCTTCTTCTACAACTTCTGGTTCGTTTTCGCTTTCAAGATCCACGAACACAGACACCTGTTGCTGGAGGATGGTCGCCGCGCGGCGAATCGCTTCTTCAGGATCAATGGTGCCGTTGGTTTCGAGATCGATAATCAACTTGTCCAGGTCAGTTCTTTGCTCAACCCGTGCGCTGTCAACTTTGTATGAGACTCGACGAACAGGACTGTATGATGCATCAAGCAGCAGGCTGCCAATGACTCGACTTTCTTCTTCGTCGGCAATCCGTACATCTGCTGGCTCATAACCACGTCCACGACCAACCTGTGCTCGCAACCTTAGATGACCATTTTCGTTCAAGTTTGCAATGACATGATCAGGATTAGAGATTTCAATATCGTGACTGAGTTGAAAATCTCCGGCGGTTACGACGCTTGGACCCCGACAGTCGAGCGTGATCTCAGCTTCGTCTGCAGAGTTTAGTATGACGGCAACGCCTTTGAGGTTAAGCAGAATTTCAATAACGTCTTCCTGCACACCTTCAATCGTGCTGTATTCATGAAGAACGCCTTCAATTTCTGCCTCCACGATTGCGCAACCAGGCATGGACGACAACAATATACGTCGTAGCGCATTACCTAGCGTGTGACCGAAACCTCGTTCAAGTGGCTCAAGGACAACGCTGGCTCGCGTCGCACTCTTCTGGTCTACCTGAATGTGTTTCGGTGTCAAAAACTCTAATGAAGAATGTGGCATATTCTCACCTTCCGATGAATAATTGGTTCAAATTGAGGGTCTTACTTCGAGTAGAGCTCGACAATAAGGTTTTCGTTAATTTCTTGTGGCAGATCGTCTCGCTCTGGATAGGCTTTGAAAACGCCTTCCATTTTATCTGCGTTTACTTCCACCCACGGAACCGGTGCCCGGTTCGCAGACAAGGTGAGGGCACCCTGGATTCGCAATTGATTGCGTGACTTTTCCCGAATCGCAATAACATCACCTTCTTCCACCTGGTAAGAAGCGATATTGATCACCGAACCGTTAACAACAATCGATTTATGGGCTACGAGCTGTCTGGATTCGGCCCTGGTTGAGCCAAATCCCATTCGATAAACGACGTTGTCCAGGCGACGCTCCAGAATTCGCAACAGGTTCATACCAGTTGCACCCTTCTGACGATCCGCCTTTTTGTAATAGTTGCGGAACTGCTTCTCCAGTACACCATACAATCGACGTACTTTTTGTTTCTCGCGAAGCTGTATTGCGTAATCAGAGAGTCTGGTACGACGCTGGCCATGCTGACCAGGTACCGTATCTGCTCGACACTTTGACTCGAGCGGACGTACACCGCTCTTGAGGAACAGATCTGTTCCCTCTCTTCTTGATAACTTTAACTTGGGTCCGAGATATCGGGCCATTGTTACTCTCCTCGCTTAAACCCTTCGCTTCTTGGGGGGTCTGCATCCGTTATGTGGAATCGGTGTGACATCCGTAATGTTGGTAATTCTGAATCCTACGGCATTCAATGCTCTGACTGCAGCTTCACGTCCAGGCCCAGGTCCTTTAACAAACACTTCCACGTTTTGCAGGCCAAACTCCAGCGCCGCTGTTCCGGCTCTTTCTGCTGCTACCTGAGCGGCGAAAGGTGTACTTTTTCTGGCACCGCGGAAACCTGAACCACCAGCCGTCGCCCAGGCCAGTGCGCCGCCCTGTCGATCGGTAATCATGATGATGGTGTTGTTAAAAGACGCATGTATATGTGCCAATCCATCAACAACCTGACGTTTACCTTTTCGGCGTCCCGGCGCTGCAACCGTTGACTCTTCGGTTGATGACTCTTCCGGAGAGCTCACCTCTTCCGATTGGGCCTCCGTTGGCTCTGGCGTTGTCGTTTCTACTTCAGACATAATCTTTTCTCTCTCGCTGAAGGTTTTTTATCCCCTCGCTAAAGTTTTTTATCCCCTCGCTGAAGGTTTTTTATCCCCTCGCTGAAGGCTCTTTACCCTCTCGCTGAAGGCTCTTTACCTTCTAGCTGATGGCTCCTATTTACGAATCGGACGCTTGGGTCCTTTTCTAGTTCTTGCATTTGTCTTGGTACGCTGACCTCTTAAGGGCAAACCTCGACGATGGCGAATTCCCCGATAACAACCGAGATCGAGCAAACGCTTGATATTGAGCTGCGTTGCCCTACGTAGATCACCTTCTACAGTCAAATTCCCAATCTCTGATCGAAGCTTATCAAGCTCTTCTTCTGTCAGATCCTGTACCTTTTGAGTGGGGCTCACACCCGTCGTCTCACACAGCTGTTGTGCTGTGGTTCTCCCTATACCAAAAATATAGGTAAGAGAAATTTCTGTATGTTTGTTGTCGGGGATGTTGATCCCGGCTAATCGAGCCATTCGATCGCTCTCCTTATCCTTGTCGCTGCTTGTGACGAGGTTCGCTACAGATTACCCGTACCACACCTTTCCGCCTGATGATGCGACAGTTCCTGCACATTTTTTTCACTGAAGCTCTGACTTTCATTGCTTTTTCCTCAGCATGTTTAAGTTACCGTCTACCAAAATTTTGTAAATTTGACTTTTTCATCAGTGATTCGTACTGATGAGACATCAAATGAGTTTGTACCTGGGACATAAAGTCCATCACGACGACCACGACAATAAGTAGTGCCGTACCGCCCAGCTGAAACGTTATGTTGAACTGCAAAATAAGTGCCTGGGGTAGTAAACAGACCGTTGTCATGTACAACGCACCCACCAGCGTTAGCCGAGTCAAAATCGTATCGATATGTCTCGCTGTCTGATCACCCGGCCTGAATCCCGGAATAAAAGCCCCGGACTTTTTCAGGTTGTCTGCTACCTCTTTGGGATTAAACATGATCGCTGTGTACCAGAAGCAGAAGAAAATAATACCCAATGAGAAGAATATGATGTTGAGCGGCTGCCCTGGAGCAATCATCAGGCTTAGGTCCTGCAACCATTCCATACCAGGAGACTGGCCGAACCATTGGCCAATTGAAGCCGGGAAAAGTAACAGGCTGCTGGCGAAAATCGCAGGGATGACACCGGCCATATTGACCTTCAAGGGTAAATGGCTACTCTGCGCGGCGAACTGCTGCCTACCTTGTTGTCGTCTCGCGTAGTTGACGGTAATCCGACGTTGCCCCCGTTCTACAAAAACAACGCCTGCAACAATCACAATGGCCAGCGCTGCTATACCCAGCAAGGCAATGATCGAAATTTCACCTTGTCGTGCCTGTTCAAAAGACTGTCCAATGGCACTTGGGAACCCGGAAACAATACCCGCAAAAATCAGTATGGAAATGCCGTTGCCAATGCCGCGCTCGGTTACCTGTTCACCCAGCCACATTAAGAACATTGCCCCGGTCACGAAAGTTGTTATGGCGACAAAGTGAAAAGAAAAATTGGGCGCGTAGGCCAGACCCTGGGACGCCAGGCCATTGCTCATCGCAAAACCCTGCACTGTCGCAAGAGCTAGCGTTCCATACCGCGTATACTGGGCTATCTTTCGGCGACCAGCTTCACCTTCTTTACGTAATTGCTGCAACGATGGCGTGGTTGCAACAATCAAATTGGAAATAATGGATGAAGATATATAGGGCATGATACCCAGCGCCAGGATGCTCATTCGCTCTAGCGCACCACCTGAGAACATGTTGACCAGATCCAGTATGCCGCCCTGGTTGGCCTCAAACAGGGTACGCAATCTGTCTGGGTTAATCCCAGGCACAGGAATATGGCTGCCAATTCGATAGACAACAATCGCTAGCAGGACGAACCGCAGGCGTGTCCATAACTCGGACAGACCTCCTCCGCTCATCATGGCTTTCGCCTTATTTTGTGTTACCGAACTATTCATTAGTACTATCGATTACTCTTCCGATTACTCTTCTACTTTTCCACCAGCGGCTTCGATCGCGGCTTTGGCACCTTTGGTGGCTCTAATTCCTTTCAGGGTTACTGCTTTTTCAATTTTTCCCGACAGAAAGACTTTGGCGCGCTTCATTGTTCCCTTGATAACGTCTGCATCGATTAACGCCTGCACATCAATAATGTCGGCATCGACCTGCGCGATCTCAGACAATGTTACTTCAGCGGTAATTCTTGACTTGGCTGAGTTGAATCCAAATTTCGGCAATCGCAATTGTAGTGGCTGTTGACCACCCTCAAATCCTGCGCGAACTCGCCCGCCAGACCTGGACTTCTGACCCTTATGGCCACGACCACAGGTTTTACCCATGCCGCTGCCATTGCCACGTCCAACTCGCTTAGCTACGCTGCGGCTACCTGGACCTGGCTTCAATGTATTTAGTTGCATTACTACGCTCCTTTATCCAGCTAGTTATTCTTCAACACTAACCATGTAGGACACTTTATTAATCATGCCCCTTACCGCTGGTGTATCTGTTACCTCAACGGTATGTCTGATTCTTCGCAAACCCAGGCCTGCAATGCATGCCCTGTGCGACTTCAATCTGCCAATCGTACTCTTGTTCAGAGTGACCTTAATTTTCTTGTCAGCCATTTCAATTAACTCGTTATTTCTTCTACAGTCTTGCCGCGTTTCTCCGCAATACTCTCAGGAGATCGCATATCCCTAAGCCCTTTGAACGTAGCCTGGAGGACGTTAACCGGATTGGTTGAGCCGTATGACTTCGCCAATACGTTATGAACACCTGCAACTTCCAGTACGGCTCGCATGGTTTTACCTGCAATCACGCCGGTACCTTCTGACGCCGGTTGCATGTAGATCTTGGACGCACCGTGACGAGCAGTAATCGGGTACTGAAGAGTCGACCCTTTAATATCGACCTGGATCATGTTGCGGCGGGCCGCTTCCATTGCTTTCTGGATGGCAAGAGGAACTTCACGAGCCTTGCCTCGACCGTAGCCGACACGACCGTTACCGTCACCCACAACAGTCAGTGCTGTAAAGCCGAAGATTCTTCCGCCTTTAACAACTTTGGCAACCCGGTTCACCTGAACCAGTTTTTCCTGTATGCCTTCTTCGTTTTCCTGATCGCGATAAGCCATTTTATTTCCTCAATGCGTGCTGCAATTCCCTAGAACTGCAAGCCACCTTCTCGCGCTGCGTCAGCAAGCGCTTTAATTCTGCCGTGATACTGGTAACCAGAGCGATCAAACGCCACTTTCTCGATACCCGCTTCTTTTGCTTTTTCTGCAATCAGCTTGCCAACTTTCGCTGCATCCTCTGAATTGCCTTTGTTACTGTCTCGGAGCACAGCCTCAACCGAAGAAGCTGCAGCCTGAATTTCAGTCCCGGACGCTGAGATAATCTGTGCATAGATATGCCTGGGAGACCGGAATACACACAAACGCGGCATCTCCATTTCCTTCATATGCATTCGGGAGCGTCTTGCTCTTCTCAATCTTGATACTTTTTTCTTGCTCATATCTATCTCTTCATTCAGCAGTGACTGAACCCAGCACTTACTTCTTCTTGGCTTCTTTACGTTTCACGTGTTCATTTAAGTATCGAACACCCTTGCCTTTATAGGGCTCCGGTGGCCTGAACGCCCTGATTTCCGCGGAAACCTGGCCCACCAACTGCTTGTCGATACCTTTGACGATGACCTGGGTCTGACTCGGGGCTTCAATTTCAATACCTTCGGGTGCTTCGTAGACAATCGGGTGTGAGAGTCCCAGGGATAGATTCAATTTCTTTCCCTGTACCTGAGCTCGATACCCAACCCCTTGCAATTCCAACTCTTTCTGGTACCCCTCGCTAACACCTTGCACCATATTGCTGACAAGAGAGCGAAACGTCCCTGCCAGCGCAACTGACTTCTTGCTACTCTCTATCGCTTTAAACTTGAGACAATCATCTTCCTGGCTGATTTCCACCAACTCGTGAATCACCATTGAGAGATTCCCTTTGGAACCTTTCACATTCAGATCCTGTCCGCTGATCGAAATTTCGACACCGCTCGGAATGGATACCGGGTTGTTAGCAATACGTGACATAACTAATTACCTTTTTACTTTGTTCCCAAGTGCATCGTACGCAGTGATGCACCAGTCCTTATCAACCCAGTGCATCGAACTAAGCAATGCACGAGATCTCTAATTTGGTTTAGAACACGGAACAAATAAGTTCTCCTCCGACACCCTGGGTTCGTGCCGCTCGGTCTGTCATAACACCTTTGTTCGTAGACAGAATAAAAACACCAAGCCCACCCCTTACCACAGGAATCTCGTCCTTACCTTTGTATTGGCGCAGTCCAGGTCGGCTAATCGTCTTAATTTCTTCGATTACCGGCTGGCCCTCGTGATAACGAAGCACAATATTAAGTGCTGATTTACCACCCTCGCCCTGTGTCACACTACAGTCTTCAATGTAGCCTTCTTCTTTCAGCACAGCGGCAACAGCAACTTTAATTTTTGACGAGGGCATAGAGACGTCTATAATTTTCGCCCGCTGTGCGTTTCGAATTCTTGTCAGCATGTCCGCCATTGGATCTTGCATTGTCATGTTTTTATCTCTCCTACCAGCTCGACTTAACCAGGCCGGGTACATCACCACGCATGGCAGCTTCCCGAAGCTTGTTTCGTGACAAGCCAAACCTTCTGTATACCGCATGTGGTCGACCGGTCAGGGTACAACGTCTCATCTGCCTGCAAGGGCTGGCATCACGAGGCAATTTCTGCAGTTTAAGCTGCGCTTCCCATCGATCGTCATCACTTGACTCAGGGTTGGCGATAATCGCTTTGATGTTTGCTCGTTTCACCGCGTACTTCTTGGCAGTTTTCTGCCGCTTGAGTTCGCGATTTATCATCGATACTTTTGCCATAAATAACCTTTCCTTTATGCCTGGGCCGTTTCTCTAGCTCATATCCCGAAGCGGGAAATTGAAAGCTTTTAACAAGGCTCTACCCTGGTCATCTGTTTTAGCTGTCGTCACTATCGCTATATCCATACCCCGGATCCTGTCGATCTTGTCGTAATCAATTTCCGGAAACACGATCTGTTCTGTAACACCCATGGCAAAGTTACCTCGGCCATCAAACGATTTAGGGCTGATTCCCCTGAAATCTCTTTGTCTGGGGATTGCTATGTTAATCAGACGATCAAGAAACTCGTACATTCTGGTTTTTCTTAAAGTCACTTTGCACCCAATTGGGTATTCTTCCCTGACCTTGAAACCAGCAATTGATTTTCGAGCCTTTGTCACTACAGGTTTTTGGCCTGCAATAAGTTCCATGTCACTCATCGCAGCATCTAACTGCTTACGATCAGCAATAGCCTCTCCGACCCCCATGTTCAGGGTGATCTTGGTAATTCGAGGAACTTCCATTACATTGACAAGACCAAGTTCTTCTTTCAATTTTGGCTGAATTTCTTGCTCGTAAACTATTTTTAGATCTGCCATCTCAATTAACCGTCAATTTCTTCGCCAGTAGATTTAAAGACTCGAACTTTATTGCCGTCGTCCAGTGCTTTAAAACCTACTTTGTCTGCCTTGTTAGTGCTGCTGTTGTAAATCGCAACGTTCGACGCCTGTATTGGCGCTTCCTTTTCTATAATGCCTCCAGGCTGTCCCATTTGAGGATTCCCTTTGGTGTGCCTCTTGATCATGTTGACCCCGCCAACATAAAGTCTGCCGTCATCCATAATGCGAGTGACTGAACCCGTTTTTCCTTTGTCTCGACCAGCGATCACAATCACCCGGTCATCTCTTTTAATCTTTTGCATGCTTTCCTCTACAACACTTCAGGTGCCAGAGACACTATTCTCATAAAGTTATCGTTGCGAAGCTCACGAGTAACAGGTCCAAAAATCCGGGTACCAATAGGCTGCTTTTGCGGATTCAGCAATACTGCAGCGTTGCTGTCGAACTTGATCAAAGAGCCGTCAGCTCTGCGAACGCCTTTTCTGGTTCGGACGACTACCGCATCCAGAACCTGACCTTTCTTAACCCGGCCTCTCGGAATCGCTTCCTTTACGGTTACTTTGATGATGTCACCGATATTAGCGTATCGACGCTTGGAACCACCCAGGACCTTGATACACATCACTCGCCGCGCGCCACTGTTGTCCGCGATATCTAAATATGTCTGTGTCTGAATCATCTTGTTACTCCATTCGCAGTCAGTCGTCTGATCTGCAAAAAATCTTCTAGTTATCCAATAACTGTGGCTTTACGATCTACTGAACTCAGCTTCCACGCTTTGTTTTTCGAAATCGGTCGTGTTTCCTGGATGGTGACTAAATCACCTTCCTGACACTGGTTTTCTTCATCATGGGCATGAATCTTTTTAGACCGCCTGATGTATTTGCCATAGAGCTTATGCTTTATCTGACGCTCCACCATGACCGTAATTGTCTTGTCCATCTTGTTGCTGACCACCGTGCCACTTGCCGTACGGGCCGCAGATTTTTCTTCGCTCATTCCTTTTCCTTTAACAAAAAGTTAGTTCAACTAGCTCGTTGTTTTTCATTTAGCACTGTCTTAATTCGTGCTATATCTTTTTTGACCTGCTTCAACAGGTGACTCTGGCCCAGCTGGCCCGTGGACTTCTGCATGCGATAGTTAAACTGATCCTTAACCAGGGTTACAATTTCCTGTTGCAGTTCCTCTACCGTCTTTTCTTTCAATTCCGATGCTTTCATTTTCTTAACTCACCTGGTCCTGTTACATGACAACGCGTTTTACGAAAGCCGTCCTAAACGGTAATTTCGCTGCTGCCAATCGAAATGCATCTCGTGCCACTTCTTCAGTTACACCTTCCATTTCATAGAGCACTCTGCCCGGCTTTACCTGGGCCACCCAATATTCAACGTTGCCTTTACCTTTACCCTGCCGAACTTCGAGGGGTTTCTGGGTAATAGGTTTGTCCGGGAAAACACGGATCCAGATTTGTCCGCCTCGCTTTACCCGACGAGTCATCGCCCGACGCCCGGCTTCAATCTGCCTGGCAGTCAATCGTCCACGGCTGGTTGCCTTGAGCCCGAACTCCCCAAACGAAACAGTACTTCCTCGATGCGCCAGGCCGCGATTACGCCCTTTGTGCATCTTTCTAAATTTGGTTCTTTTTGGTTGTAGCATGTCTTCTTATCCGAAACTCTGAACATTGCCTGCGGGTTGTGATTCATCCCGAGCACCAATAATTTCTTTCTTGAAGATCCAGACTTTCACGCCCAGGATCCCGTATGTTGTTAGTGCTTCGGCCGTTGAATAATCAATATCCGCACGGAGCGTGTGAAGCGGCACCCGTCCTTCATGATAAGTCTCAGATCGCGCAATCTCTGCACCACCGAGTCGACCTGCGACTCGAACCTTGATGCCTTCTGCACCCAGACGCATCGCATTTTGAATTACCCGTTTCATGGCCCGCCGAAACTGAACCCGGCGTTCTAATTGCTGGGCTACATTTTGAGCAACCAGGTGAGCATCCAGTTCAGGCTTACGAATCTCTTCTATGTTGATATGCACGGGGACACCAACTATTTTGGTCACTTCCCGGCGCAGTCTTTCAACATCTTCACCTTTCTTTCCAATCACAATGCCAGGTCTTGCTGTGTGTATCGTGATCTTTGCTGTCTGAGCCGGACGCTGAATTTCAATACGGCTAACTGAGGCTTGCGCCAACCTCTTACGGATGTACTCCCTCACTTTCAGGTCTTCCTGAAGTTTTGCGGCATAGGCAGGGCCCGCTGCATACCAAATAGAGGTATGCTCCTTAACAATGCCTAGTCTCAATCCTGTGGGATGTACTTTCTGACCCATATTGGTCTCCTTCTTATCCTTTAATTACGGGTGTTGCTACTCGTCCGCTACTACTAGCGTTATGTGGCAACTCCGCTTCAAAATTCTGTCTGCCCGACCTTTTGCTCTAGGTCGAATTCGCTTCATGGTTAAGCCTTCATCGACAAAAACCGTTGAAATTTTAAGCTCATCTACATCAGCACCTTCGTTGTGCTCTGCATTTGCGATGGCCGATTCCAGTAACTTACGAACTATATGGGCACCTTTTTTCGTGCTGAAATTCAAAATATCCAGCGCTTCACCCACCTGCTTGCCACGGATCTGGTCCGCTACGAGACGGGCTTTTTGTGCTGCCAACTTTGCACCTCTTAGCTTCGCTGCTACTTCCATCATGCAATCCTCTTCTTTAACCTTTCCTGCTCTGAGCAGTTAACCTATCCCGCTTGGGACTGTTATCTAAATCTGCTCCGGCAGTTACCTAATCCCGCTCCAGGCAGTTCTACCGACTGGTTTTCTTGTCTGCGGCATGGCCCCGAAAGGTTCTCGTCAACGCAAATTCACCTAACTTGTGTCCAACCATGTCTTCACTAATGAACACGGGTATGTGTTGCCGACCGTTATGAACCTGGATTGTTAACCCGACAAAATCTGGGGTGATCATTGATCTTCTGGACCATGTTTTGATCGGACGCTTATCGTTGCTCTCAACGGCACGCTGAACCTTGTTGACCAAATGCAAATCAACGAACGGACCTTTCTTCAAACTACGTGGCACTATATTTCTCCTATCGCTTCGAACGTCTGCGAACGATCATCTTGTCAGTTCGCTTGTTCTTACGAGTTTTATATCCTTTAGTCGGCACACCCCAGGGTGAAACCGGATGCCGGCCCCCGGATGTCTTACCTTCACCACCACCATGCGGGTGATCAACCGGATTCATCACAACACCTCGAACGGTTGGTCTTACTCCACGCCATCTTTTCGCACCCGCTTTACCAAGAGATCGAAGGTTATGTTCTGAATTTGACACTTCCCCCAACGTGGCTCTGCATTCTGCAAGCACTTTTCTCATTTCACCGGAGCGAAGTCTGAGTGTTACGTATTGGCCTTCTTTCGCGACTAACTGAGCCGAGGTCCCGGCACTCCGTGCCATCTGCGCACCCTTGCCACTCTTCAGCTCGATGCAGTGGATCACGCTACCCATGGGAATATTTCTCATTGGGAGGGAGTTACCCGATATGATCGGAGCCATATCACCTGACTGTAGTATGTCGCCTGCTTTGAGGCCTTTGGGAGCGATGATGTAACGTCTTTCACCATCTTCGTATTTCAGGAGTGCAATGTTCGCTGTTCGGTTCGGGTCGTATTCCAGTCTTTCTACTTCCGCCTTGATGCCGTCTTTGTTTCGCTTGAAGTCTATAATTCGATATTTCTGCTTGTGTCCACCACCGATATGCCGAGTCGTAATTCGACCCTGGTTGTTGCGACCACCCGTCTTGGTTTTCTTCTCCAATAACGGTTTGTACGGCTCACCCCGGTGAAGATCAGGATTAACGATACTGACAACGAATCTTCGACCTGGTGATGTTGGTTTAGCTTTTACGACTGGCATTATCTAGACCTTATGAAAAATCAATATCGTGACCGGCTTCAAGAGCGACGTACGCCTTCTTCCAGCTAGGGCGTCTGCTCAGACCACGAGCATTTCTTTTTACTTTTCCTTTTACGTTCATGACAGTGACCTTCTTAACAGGCACTTCATAAATCGTTTCGACGGCTTCCTTAATCTCTCGTGTCGTCGCATCTTTTGCGACCTTGAATGCGAACTGGTTAACTTCATCCGCAATCACTGAGGCTTTTTCTGAAATGTGTGCGCCAAGAATAATTTTGTATAGCCGCTCCTCGTTCATGCGAACAACTCCTCTGTTTTCTTCAGCGCGCCGACGGTAAACAATACTTTTTCTGAAGCAATCAAATTCACGGGGTTTACGCCCTGCACATCGATGACCTCTACATTTCGAAGGTTTCTAGAACCCAGGAACAGGTTGTCATCCACTTCTTCGACGACAACTAATACATTACTCAACTCAAGCGCCTTCAACTTGGCAGCCACTTCCTTCGTTTTAGGTGCATCGACCGAAAAGTCCTCAATGAGGATTAATCGATCCTGGCGAACCAGCTCCGACAAGATGGCCTGCATCGCTCCGCGATACATTTTCTTGTTGACCTTCTTGGAGTGATCCTGGGGTTTTGCTGCAAATGTTTGACCGCCTCCACGCCAAATTGGGCTTCGTATTGTTCCTGCACGCGCACGACCTGTGCCCTTCTGCCGAAATGGCTTACGCCCACCGCCGTTTACTTCTGAGCGAGTCTTCTGCGCCCGGGTTCCCTGACGGCCACCGGCCATAAAGGAAACAACAACCTGATGAACGAGCGCTTCGTTAAACTGTCGACCGAAGGCCGTGTCAGAAACGTCTATCGCCCTGTCGGTAACACCGCTGCCTGGTTCTGAAATATTGAGGTTCAAGATTCCCCTCCATTAGTCACTTTTACTGCTGGCGTCACAATGATATCGCCACCTTTAGCACCTGGAACGGCGCCTTTTACCAACAGCAAATTGTTTTCCTGATCTATTTTGACTATTTCCAATGATTGAGTTGTCACTCGCACAGCTCCCATATGACCGGCCATTTTTTTGCCTTTAAAAACCCGGCCTGGAGTCTGACATTGCCCAATTGATCCTGGCGCCCTGTGTGACAGAGAGTTACCGTGGGTCATATCCTGGGTTTGAAAGTTGTAGCGCTTAACAACTCCCTGGAACCCTTTACCTTTCGACTGGCCAGCAACGTCAACTTTCTGGCCTTCAGTAAACAGTTCAACTGTGAGGGAATCTCCAACATTTAGGTCCCCGGTGTCACTGGTTCGAAACTCCCACATTTTCCTGCCTGCTTCAACGGAGGCTTTACTAAAATGCCCTGCAGCAGGTTTGTTGACTCGAGATGCCTTTACGCTGCCTGTCGTTACCTGAATGGCCATATAGCCATCAGATTCTTCGGATTTCATCTGTGTAATTCGGTTTGGGGTTGCTTCAATAACCGTGACGGGGATGGAAGCGCCATCTTCTGTGAAGACTCGCGTCATGCCTCTCTTAATGCCTACGATTCCAATGGTCATCTTGATATTCCCTTTCTACTTATTGCGGCTTCGACTGAGTTAACCGAGATTGATTTGGACTTCTACGCCTGCTGCAAGATCCAGCTTAGTGAGTGCATCAACGGTTTTCTCAGTGGGCTCCAGGATATCCAGCAATCTTTTATGAGTCCGGATCTCATACTGATCACGGGCATCTTTGTATACGTGTGGTGAAATCAGCACAGTAAATTTTTCTTTTCGCGTGGGCAGTGGAATTGGGCCCTTTACCTGGGCACCCGTACGTTTAGCGGTATTAACGATTTCCTGGGTAGAGATATCAATCAGCCGATGATCAAAGGCTTTTAAACGTATTCTTATTCTCTGGTTCGCCATCCTGCTCATCTCCGTACAGTTCAATTAGCTCTGGGCTATCTATCAGCTCAGGGCTGTTCCATCAGGTTCACTGATTTACAAAGCAAAACTGGCCCTCCCTCATCAAGGGAAGACGCATTCTATGCTTCTTGCTCGTTTCCGAGCTGCCCATGGTCTCTAATTGAGACCTTTTTGTTATCTGAATCCGGCCCCAATGCCTTTCCTTCAGATTTTCCTTTTTCCTAGCAATAAACCGCCACAGGGCAGGTTTTTTGGGAGGTTACGCAGGAGATACCCCACGTGAAGGGCGCGAATAATACATGCCCTTTCAATGAAAAGCCACTGTTTCGCCGCTTTTTTTGGTTTCTCTGCATCCGGCAATAAAGTTGTTTAATTTCAAGTCCTTAGAGATATGGGCTCAGCGAAATCGTGGAACCCTGGGGAGGGATCCTTCACTGCGTTCAGGATGACGAAAATATCTTATGCAGATATTTTCGTCACGACGCCCGCGCCTACAGTTCTACCACCCTCACGGATAGCAAATCGTTGGCCTTCTTCCATCGCAATCGGCGCTATCAACTCAACAGCCATCGTCACATTGTCTCCCGGCATGACCATCTCTATGCCTTCCGGTAGTTCGCAGGAACCCGTGACGTCTGTCGTCTCAAAGAAAAACTGCGGCTTGTAGCCCTTGAAAAATGGCGTATGACGACCACCTTCATCTTTCGACAGAACATAAACCTCGCCTTCAAACTGCGTATGCGGCGTAATCGATCCCGGCTTGGCCAATACCTGGCCTCGTTCTACTTCTTCGCGTTTCGTGCCGCGAAGCAATACACCCACGTTCTCGCCCGCTCGACCTTCGTCAAGCAACTTACGGAACATCTCAACACCCGTACAGGTCGTCATCTGGGTGTCCTTGATGCCGACTATCTCAATCTCTTCGCCAACCTTGATCACACCACGGCCAATTCGACCCGTGACCACCGTGCCCCGTCCTGAAATCGAGAATACATCTTCGATCGGCATCAAAAATGGCTGATCAATTTCGCGTACCGGCTCCGGAATATACGAATCCAGAGTCTCTACCAGCTTCAGAATCGCCGGTATGCCAATATCCGATGTGTCACCTTCAAGTGCTTTTAGCGCACTACCGATAATGATCGGTGTGTCGTCTCCAGGAAACTCGTACTGGTCCAGCAGTTCTCGGACTTCCATCTCGACCAGTTCTACCAGCTCTTCATCATCAACCATGTCTGCCTTGTTCAGGAACACGATGATATAAGGAACACCCACCTGCTTTGACAGCAGAATGTGTTCTCGTGTCTGCGGCATCGGGCCATCAGCGGCTGATACCACCAAAATGGCGCCGTCCATCTGCGCGGCACCGGTGATCATGTTCTTCACATAGTCAGCGTGACCCGGACAATCAACGTGGGCGTAGTGCCGATTCGGTGAATCGTATTCAACGTGTGAGGTGGAAATCGTGATACCACGTTCACGTTCTTCCGGCGCATTATCAATCGAGTCAAAATCCTGAAACTCGCCGCCATAGGCTTCGGCACAGACCTTGGTAATCGCCGCCGTCAGCGTCGTCTTACCATGGTCAACGTGACCAATGGTCCCTACATTTACGTGCGGCTTTGTCCGCTCAAACTTCTCTTTGGACATTATTACCTCTGGTAGATTCGGTAAGGAGTATCAACTCTCCAGCCTTTTCTTTTGTTAATAAACAGCGCTGACATGGTTATTTCAGCGCCAAACTTTGTCTACGACAGACATTCACTTCGTGGGTCTGATCCGACTATCTCTATCGAGAGATAATAGATTCAGCGATGCTATCGGGTACTTCACTATATTTTGCAAACTCCATGGAAAAATTTGCTCGGCCCTGGGTTGCTGATCGCATGTCCGTGGCATAACCAAACATTTCTGCAAGCGGTACTTCAGCCCTGACCGCCTTGCCTGCTGTCACATCTTCCATACCTTGCACAATGCCGCGACGACGATTCAAATCACCGACAATATCGCCGTAATAGTCTTCTGGTGTTACCACCTCGACACTCATCACTGGTTCAAGTAATACAGGACTCGCATCTAGTGCACCGGCCCGCATTGCCATTGAGCCAGCCACCTTGAATGCGACTTCGCTCGAATCTACATCGTGATAGGAACCGTCGTAAAGTGTTGCCTTCACGCCCTGGAGCGGATAGCCCGCAAGCACGCCGTTAGAAAGCTGATCACGTATGCCTTTGTCCACAGCGCTGATGTATTCTCTTGGCACCGCCCCACCGGTAATCTCATCAACAAATTCGTAGCCATCGCCTTCAATCGGTTCAATCCGAAGCCACACATGACCATACTGACCGCGACCACCGGTTTGTCTAATAAATTTTCCTTCTGCTTCCACGGTTTTCCGAATCGTTTCTCGATAGGCCACCTGAGGTTTGCCAATGTTTGCCTCAACTCCGAATTCGCGCTTCATGCGATCTACAATAATATCGAGGTGCAATTCACCCATTCCGCCGATAATCGTTTGGCCTGACTCTTCGTCGGTGTGGACGCTGAACGACGGGTCTTCAGCTGCGAGCTTGCTCAGGGCAACACCCATTTTTTCCTGGTCTGCTTTTGACCGCGGTTCCACGGCAACGTGAATAACGGGTTCTGGAAACTCCATGCGCTCAAGGGTAATCGGTTTTTTTTCGTCGCAAAGCGTGTCACCTGTGGTCGCCAGTTTCAGGCCAATGGCCGCCGCTATATCGCCTGCCCTGACTTCCTTTATTTCCATCCTGTCGTTCGCGTGCATCTGAACCATGCGGCCAATGCGCTCTTTCTTGCTCTTGACCGGATTCCAAACCGAGTCTCCGGAATTCAGTACGCCGGAATAGACCCTGAAGAAGGTTAATGCACCCACAAACGGATCAGTCGCAATTTTGAATGCCAGGGCTGCGAAGGGTTCATCATCATCAGCATGACGTTCCGCCTCTTCTTCGGTATCCCCGACAAAACCTTTGATTGCCTTGACTTCATCGGGTGCAGGTAAAAAATCAATGACGGCATCCAATAAGGTTTGAACACCCTTGTTTTTGAATGCCGAACCACACAAGGCCGGGACTATCTCGTTAGCGACCGTTCGAAGGCGAATACCCTGCTTGATCTCATCGTTAGAAAGCTCGCTATCTTCCAGGTACTTTTCCATCAATTCATCAGTTGACTCAGCTGCCGCCTCGATCAGCTTTTCCCGATACTCCAATGCCTCTTCCAGTAACTCTTCGGGTATCTCCTCTTCGACGAAAGTTAGCCCCTGATCTTCTTCGCTCCAGTAAATCGCTTTCATCCTGATCAGATCAATGATGCCCTTGAAATGTTCTTCCGCGCCAATCGGAAGTTGCAGACAGACGGGGGTCGATCCCAGGCGCTGCTCGATTTGATCAACTACTCGTAGAAAATCCGCACCCGCTCGGTCCATCTTGTTGACGAACACCAGGCGAGGAACTTCGTATTTGTTAGCCTGACGCCACACCGTTTCAGATTGAGGCTCGACCCCAGACGTGCCGCAAAACACCACGACTGCACCATCAAGCACCCGCAGCGATCGTTCCACCTCGATAGTGAAATCGACATGCCCAGGCGTATCAATGATGTTTATTCTGTGTTGGTCGAATTGACCTCGAGCGCCCTGCCAAAAGGTGGTTGTGGCAGCGGAGGTGATCGTGATACCACGCTCCTGTTCCTGCTCCATCCAGTCCATGATAGCTGCACCATCGTGAACTTCACCCATCTTGTGAGACAGTCCGGTATAAAAAAGCACTCGTTCCGTCGTAGTCGTTTTACCAGCATCGACGTGCGCCACGATACCGATATTTCGATATCGGTTTATGGGTGTCTCTCTGGGCACGGTAAAGGTCCGCTGGTTACAACAGGGTGTTAGAAACGATAGTGAGCAAACGCGCGGTTTGCTTCAGCCATCCTATGGGTATCTTCTCGCTTGCGTACTGCAGCGCCCCGACCTTCTACCGCTTCCATCAACTCGCCTGCGAGACGTAATGCCATTGATTTTTCACCTCGTTTCCTGGCCGAGTCAACCAACCATCGCATGGCTAACGCCCCACGGCGGGACGGTCTGACTTCAACGGGAACCTGATAGGTGGCACCACCTACTCGACGTGATTTTACTTCCACGGAAGGCGCCACGGCTTCCAGAGCCGCATCAAACACTTCAATGGGATCCCCGGTACCACGTTCCTGGATACGATCCAGTGCACCGTAAACGATCTTCTCAGCAACTGATTTCTTGCCGCTGACCATCACGTGGTTCATAAACTTGGCGAGTGTAGTGTTTCCGTATTTTGGATCGGGGAGTATGTCCCGTTTCGGTGGGACTCTTCTTCTTGGCATGGTTCTATCCTTGGGTCTTCAGGTTAATCGAGATTGCTGCAAAATTGCAGCCTACTCGGCCTTACTCTGTTATTCGACGAATTGGCAGCGTGATAATTGTCGCGCGTATAGCGCCTATGATTTGGGCTTCTTGGTTCCGTACTTCGAGCGACCTTGCATACGATCACTCACACCCGTTGTATCAAGGGTGCCGCGAACCGTATGGTATCGTACACCCGGTAAATCCTTGACTCGTCCGCCTCTGATCAGAACCACGGAGTGCTCCTGGAGGTTATGGCCTTCCCCGCCAATATAAGAGGTAACTTCATAGCCGTTAGTCAGCCTGACACGACAAACCTTACGAAGCGCTGAGTTCGGCTTCTTCGGAGTTGTCGTATAAACACGTGTACAAACACCCCTTTTTTGTGGACTCGATTGCAACGCAGGCACGTCGCTTTTTACGACCTTGCGTTTTCTCGGCTTGCGAACCAATTGGTTGATTCTGGCCATAGTTTAAAAAACTCCCTTGTCTATTGAAAAACGACTATTGAAAAACAACGGATGCAATACAAGCATCAGTGTCTGACGGTACCCGCCTTTCGCGAGGGCCGCATTCTAAAGACCCACCATGAGTGAGTCAACTTAATCTGTGCCCTTAATATTGGGGTCGGAGTCATTACTCCGACCCCAAATTCCAGGGCCCCTATTACGACGACTAATTAACCCGCATCGCTTGAGTTCAGTGCCTCTGACAGCGCTTGCTCGACTTCACTTGCACTAACGGTGGTTTCCTCAGGCGCTTCACGCTTCTTGCGTCGTTCTTCGTGGTACTTCAGACCGGTACCCGCCGGAATCAGTCGACCAACGATAACGTTCTCCTTCAGACCACGCAGATAGTCCCGTTTTCCGGTGACCGCAGCTTCGGTAAGCACCCTTGTGGTTTCCTGGAAAGATGCCGCTGATATAAATGATTCAGTCGCCAATGCTGCCTTGGTAATACCCAGCAGCACTCGGTTGCCTTTCACATGAACCTTGCCTTCCAGTTCAAGCTCATCGTTCTTTTCAAGGAATCTGTTGTACTCAACCTGTTCTCCCTTGATCATCGCTGAATCACCAGGCATGGAAATCTCAACCTTGCGCAGCATCTGGCACACAATCACTTCGATGTGCTTGTCGTTAATGCCAACACCCTGCAGACGATATACGTCCTGAATTTCCTTGACGATGTATCTGGCCAGTTCTTCAACACCCTTCAATCGCAGAATGTCATGAGGATTCTCTGGACCATCGGAAACAACTTCTCCTTTCTCGACATGCTCACCTTCGAACACTGTCATATGACGCCATTTCGGAATCAATACTTCGTAGTGATCACTACCTTCAGGTAATACGCTGAGATCAGTCGGGGTAATCACCAATCGGCGCTTGCCCTTTGTCTCTTTGCCGAAGCTGACCGTGCCGGAGATTTCCGCCAGGACGGCAGCCTCTTTTGGCTTTCTGGCTTCAAACAAGTCCGCAACTCTTGGCAAACCACCAGTAATGTCTCTGGTCTTCGAGCCTTCTTGCGGGATTCGAGCGATAACGTCACCAGCGGCAATATGATCACCGTCTTCAAGACTTAAGATGGCATTGGCTTCCATAAAATAATGCGCTGGTACATCAGTACCGGCCAACATCAAATCATCGCCATTATCATCAACGAGCCGAACAGCGGGGCGCGTATCTTTACCCGCGCTAGGACGGTCTTTCGGATCGATGACCGAAATGCTAGTTAAGCCGGTCAACTCGTCAGTCTGACGACGAATGGTGATGCCCTCTTCCATACCTTCAAAGATGACTTTACCTTCCACCTCAGAAACGATTGGGTGAGTATGCGGATCCCAGTTAGCGACAATTTCACCTGCTTCCAGATGCTCGCCGTCGCCCTTCTTCAATACAGCGCCGTATGGCAGTTTGTACCTTTCTCGTTCACGGCCCGATTCGTCATCTGAAACGGCAAGTTCACCGGAACGTGACACGGCAACCAGTTCGCCACTTGCCTTCGTAATGGTCTTCAGATTGTGCAAATGAATCGTACCGTTGTGTTTCACCTGGACATTATCGACGGCAGTTGCTCGAGACGCTGCACCACCAATGTGGAATGTGCGCATGGTCAACTGCGTTCCTGGCTCACCGATCGATTGAGCCGCAATGACCCCAATAGCTTCACCAATATTGACGATATGGCCTCGGCCAAGATCTCGGCCGTAGCAGTTACTGCAAACGCCGTATCTTGTGTCGCAGGTAAGTGTACTGCGAACCATCATTTCATCGATGCCGGAAGCCTCGATGACGTCGTGTTGTTTTTCATCGACCATCGTGCCGTGCTCGATCATGACTTCACTGCCATCAGAGGTGTAAACATCGTCAACAACAACACGACCCAGAACTCTGTTACCCAGCGCTTCAACGACGTCGCCGCCCTCGATCACCGCAGTCAACAGGATGCCTTCACTCGTGCCACAATCTACCTCAGTAACAACCAGATCCTGTGCCACATCTACCAGACGACGAGTCAGGTAACCTGAGTTCGCGGTCTTGAGCGCAGTATCGGCGAGACCTTTACGTGCCCCGTGAGTAGAGATGAAGTACTGACTCACCGACAGGCCTTCTCTGAAATTCGCGGTAATCGGCGTCTCGATGATTGAGCCATCTGGCTTGGTCATGAGGCCGCGCATGCCGGATAACTGCCTGATCTGGGCGGGGGAACCCCGGGCTCCAGAATCTGAATACATCCAGACACTGTTGAAGGAGGTTTGTTCTACGTCTTCACCGTCCTTGTTTTTGACAATTTCTTTCGACAGCGTATCCATCATCGCCGCACCCACCATATCGTTAGCGCGGGTCCAGATATCAATCACCTTGTTGTATTTCTCACCCTGGGTTACCAGGCCGGAAGAAAACTGGGATTCTATTTCTCGAATCTCATCTTCCGCTTCAGCAATAATTTTCGCTTTCTCTTTTGGAATAACGAAATCATCCACGCCAATCGACGCACCTGATCGAGTCGAGTACTCATAACCCATGTACATTAACTGGTCACAGAAGATGACGGTTTCTTTGAGGCCAACCGTTCTATAACAGAGGTTGATCAATCGCGAAATGTCCTTGTTACCCATGGTGTCGTTTATGTTGGAATAGGCAATACCATCTGGAACAATTTCAAAAATCAACGCACGACCTACCGTGGTGTCGACGATTTCAACTGTCCTTTCCATGTCGCCCGCTTCGTTTTTCACTTTTTGTACGACCCGAACTTTCACTCGAGCCTGCAAGCCAACCTTGCCAGTTCGGTATGCTCGAGAAACTTCTGCGAGATCGGCGAAAATCATACCTTCACCGAGTGCATTCACCCGCTCTCTGGTCATCCAGTAAACACCGAGTACCACATCCTGTGATGGAACAATAATGGGTTCACCATCTGCAGGGAGCAAGACGTTGTTGGTCGACATCATCAATGCGCGTGCTTCGAGTTGCGCTTCCAGGGTTAACGGCACGTGTACCGCCATCTGGTCGCCGTCGAAGTCCGCGTTGTACGCTGTACAGACCAGAGGGTGCAACTGAATGGCCTTACCTTCAATGAGTACTGGCTCGAATGCCTGAATACCCAATCTGTGTAATGTTGGTGCGCGGTTGAGAAGCACGGGGTGTTCGCGAATCACTTCGGCGAGAATATCCCAAACCTCAGGGGTTTCTTTTTCCACCATCTTTTTCGCGGCCTTAATGGTCGTCGCGAGGCCTTTGGCTTCAAGCTGGCCGAAGATAAAGGGTTTGAACAATTCCAGCGCCATCTTTTTGGGTAGTCCGCACTGATGCAGTCGCAGTGTCGGTCCAACCACGATGACTGAACGGCCTGAGTAATCTACGCGCTTACCGAGTAGATTCTGACGGAAGCGACCCTGCTTACCTTTAATCATGTCGGCAAGAGACTTGAGTGGCCGTTTGTTCGTTCCAGTAATCGCGCGACCTCTACGTCCATTGTCGAGCAGAGCGTCGACCGCTTCCTGCAACATTCGCTTCTCATTTCGAACGATGATATCCGGCGCAGAAAGATCCAACAGTCGCTTAAGGCGATTGTTTCTGTTGATGACCCTTCTGTACAGATCGTTCAGATCAGAAGTTGCAAACCGTCCACCTTCAAGCGGTACCAGAGGTCGCAAATCTGGTGGTAGTACTGGCAATACAGTCAGAATCATCCACTCTGGCTTATTGCCTGATTTCTGAAATGCCTCCATTAACTTCAAACGCTTGGTGAGCTTTTTAATTTTTGTTTCTGAATTCGTTTGCGGCAGCTCTTCACGAATATTCACGATTTCATCGACAATATCCATGTCCATCATGAGCGCCTGAATTGCTTCGGCACCCATCTTGGCATCGAATTCATCACCGAATTCTTCGAGTGCTTCGTAATATTGCTCGTCGGTCAAAAGCTGACGTTTTTCCAGCGTGGTCAGACCCGGGTCAACAACCACAAAAGATTCAAAGTACAGTACTCTTTCGATGTCGCGCAGGGTCATATCCATCAACAGGCCAATTCGTGATGGCAGTGATTTCAGGAACCAGATATGGGCAACTGGGCTGGCGAGTTCAATGTGACCCATTCGTTCGCGCCGGACTTTGGCGAGCGCGACCTCTACACCACACTTTTCACAGATAACGCCGCGATGTTTTAGCCGTTTGTACTTGCCACACAGACATTCGTAGTCTTTATTCGGACCAAAAATCTTTGCACAGAACAATCCGTCTCTTTCCGGCTTGAACGTTCGATAGTTGATGGTCTCAGGCTTCTTGACCTCGCCATAAGACCAACTACGGATCAGATCGGGGGACGCTAGTCCAATTCGAAGCGAGTCAAAATCTTCTGACTGTGTCTGCGCTTTCAGTATATTGAGCAAATCTTTCAAGGCTTTCCTCCACGTCAGGTCTACACCTGACTCAATTCAATTCTATTTGGTCGATACCGCCAGAAACTAGTCGTTCTCTAGCTCAATATCGATGGCCAATGATCGGATTTCCTTCACCAATACGTTAAAGGATTCAGGCATACCGGGCTCCATGCGATGGTCACCATCCACAATGTTTTTATACATTCTGGTTCGACCGTGAACATCGTCGGATTTCACTGTGAGCATTTCTTGCAGCGTATACGCGGCGCCATATGCTTCCAAAGCCCAGACTTCCATTTCCCCAAATCTCTGCCCGCCAAATTGTGCCTTGCCACCCAGCGGCTGTTGCGTGACAAGACTGTATGAACCTGTCGAGCGTGCATGCATCTTGTCGTCAACCAGGTGATTCAATTTCAACATGTACATATAGCCGACTGTCACCGGGCGCTCAAACTGATCGCCGGTGCAACCGTCGAAAAGCATACACTGCCCATCTGCAGGCAGATCAGCCAGCTTCAGCATGGTTTTGATTTCCTGCTCATTGGCACCGTCGAAAACGCCCGTTGCCATGGGCACGCCACCTCGAAGGTTCTCGGCCATCTCCAGTAATTCAGGGTCGCTAAACTCATCGAACCGTTCGGTTCGACCACTGCTGTTATAAATCTTCTCGAGAAAAGACTTGATCTCTGCTGCGGTTCTCTGGGTGTCCAGCATCTCGCCAATCTTGATGCCAAGACCGTGAGCAGCCCAACCCAGATGAGTCTCCAATATCTGACCAACG
>Ga0208879_1000258_pt1:50000-57056 | contig 57056 bp, 59 predicted proteins | sample Knorr_S15_td_Bot_FD_185605 | JGI IMG/M metagenome (GOLD analysis project Ga0208879, IMG submission 185605) | Marine microbial communities from Southern Atlantic Ocean transect - Knorr_S15_td_Bottom_ad_5009_LV_A (SPAdes) (version 2) | ecosystem: Environmental > Aquatic > Marine >... | reverse complement strand
GACTAACATAAGACCAATTTGCATAAAAACTTGTAAAATAATAAAATTTTAATTTATTTTCATAATAGTGAGATCCTCCTCCGACTATAATAACGATCAATATGATTATTTTGTGTTTTTTGAAAATAATTTGGAATAAATATACCATAAACAAAAAGAGTTGAGAATTATGAAAACTCAACTCTTTCGTTCGATATAGGATAGACATACATCAAATCAGTGTATTTAATACACTAACGATGGTGTTTAGGGATAATCCCTACTATATCAATAGTATTCAGACAAGGGGACTTTTATGAATTACTTCTGTTAAAATATTCTGATATATTGGATTTGTGAAATATCGGTTTTCCACCACACTTAGTGGTTTTTAATCCCTGACTTCTCCAATAATAAATTGTCGATTTTGATACTCCAAATTGTTCCATCATTTGTGGTAATGTGAAATAATCGTTCCAATCAAAACCTTGAAATATATTTTCTTTAATCATTTATTAACTCCTAATTAATTTATTGTATTGTTCTTGTGTATTTGAGATAAATTTCCTGATTACTTTCAGGGAATGTAGTTCCCAAAAATTTGTCTTCTTTCCGTCCTTGTCTAATATCTTCATATATAATGGAACTGAATTTTTTGGTAAAGTAATTATCCTTTGTTTTTCATAATTCACTTCTCGTTCTGTGTCCGTTAAAATTCTTCCAAATAATAACAATTGTATCGTAAGTCCAATTAACAACTGAATACTCAAGTAGTATATTTTCAATTTGTCTAATTTCTTTGGACTTCGTAGTAATTCATAATTCTCATCAGTCCATTTAATATGGTTCTGTATTATAGGTGTGAAATAGACACTATCAATATTTTTATCATCATCAATTTCTCTTCTTAAATTTCTATCAATATCAACCATTAACTTGAAAGGTTCTTTTGGATTAATATATTTTATTTTATCAAATGACTTCTGAAGTGTTTTACCAACTTCAGAATTTTGTTTTAATATTTTATCTATTTCCACGATATTTTATTTCGTCTTTTATATCTACTGGTTGTAATTGGACTTTTCAAACTTCTATCGTGTTCTTTTTTAATAAAATTATTGATATTTCGTTCTTTAACTTGTCTTTCAATCTCAACTTTTTTTTCCATTACTTTATTTATCTGTTTCAGATTTACTTTTTTTTTGTGGAACATTTTTTCTCTCCCATTTTTTTTCAGGGAATGTAAAAGTATATTTCAACCTACTGGTTGGACTTATCTTTTTTTTCTTTCCTTGTTCTTCTATTTTTTCCTGAATTGATTTAATCATAACTCTATAATTTCCTCTATAGTTGTGTATTATTCCCCGGGGTTCAGAAATAAATAGTGAGTTCAAATCTCAAAATACATTTTTTTTTCAAAAAACTTCAAAAAAGTTATAAATACCTCATCAAATTCGTCCATATTCGTTAATAAATATTGTCCTTGAGTGTTTTATCGTTGAAAATCGGGTATTGAGTTCGGGGTGTATTCTAATCACAACCCGACATATTCTGTAATTTATTGTAATTCAGGGGTGTGGTGTCTGGTGTAATTTTTAGATTAAACTAATCTATTAATAGATTAATGATGGTGTTAGGGGACATCTCAACTATATCAATTATAATTTTTTAAAATTTCAGGGGATTTGAGGAGTATTAATTAAATAAATTATTTTCGTCTTCAATTCTTTTTATTGAAACATCTAAGTAATCTTTTTCTAAATCAAATCCAATATACTTTCTATTAAGTCTTCTAGATACAACACCTGTAGTTCCACTCCCCTGAAATGGGTCTAAAACTAAATCTCCTTCTGAGGAAGATGATTGAATAATTCTTTCTAGTAATATTTCAGGTTTCTGAGTTGGATGTTTACCATATCTTTTTTCATTAGGTTTAGGAGAGGTAAATGTCCATACATCTTTCATCTGTTTACCACCATTTATTTCTCTCATTAAATCATAATTGAATGGATGTTTGGATTTCTCATTTTTAGAACACCAAATAACTTGTTCTGTTGAATGGGTGAAATATCTACAACTTAAATTTGGTGGAGGGTTTGGTTTTTCCCAGGTTACCACATTTAAGAACTTGTATCCCATTACTTTCATAATATTTCCAACAGAATAAATATTGTGGTGTGTTCCAGTAATCCAAATAGTTCCATTTGGTTTTAAAATTCTTTGACATTCCCTTAACCAAATCTCATTAAAAAGACCAATTTCTTTATAGGTATCTATCTTGTCCCAGTCACCTTTATTAACTGATACCATTTTTCCATTCTGACAAGTAATTCCACCTCCTGAAAGGAAATAAGGTGGGTCTGAAAAAATTAAATCAATCGAATCATCATCAATCTTTTTTAAAAGTTCTAATGAATCTCCATTATAAAGAGTAGTGTTATCTATTTTGTAATAAGGTTTCAATTATAATTCTTTAAAAAGTTTATTTAATTGATAGTAATTTAATAGAGAATCTTGGAAGTATTCTAAATAATCTCTTTTGTACATTGTTTCTCCAGTTTTAGTTAACCAGTAATTTCCATCAGTAACCCAAAGAAATTTAATATTAGGATGACTTTCTTTAATGTCATTATTTAAATCAATATACTCTTTTTCATTAATACCAATTTTTGTACCCTGTGATGAGTAAAAGTTTGTCTCTATAACATATTTTATTTTTGAATCTTTCAAAATAACGAAGTCAAATCTTTTTGGTTTGTGAGTTTTAGTAACTTTGATACCCTCTATTTTTTTCTCTGTACAAAATGTCCAACCTTTTAAAAATTGATATGAATTCAATTCATTTGGTTCTAGTTCAGAAATATCCATTTCACTGAATTCATTATTAACATTTAATAAATTATTTTCTTCTAAAATTGAATTAATTCTAATATGACCATAGTTTCCATGAATATTTTTAGTATCAAATGGAATTCTCTTATTTTTTAAATAGTTCTCAATATTAATACTTGTAAGAAAATCACTTAATCTAAGATTATTAACTAAATAACTAGAAATTCTTGTTTTAGTATCAATATCTGACATTATTCTATCATAAACATAGTGTCGGTTTTTAAATTTATTTTTACCAGAAGTAAATCTGTTAATAAATAATATTAAGGATTCTTTAAAAATCTTAATTCTTTGAAGTTCAGATAAATTACCTGAATCAAAAACTGAGATTTTCTTATCAAAAATTTTTTCTAAGTTTTTATCCATCTTTAAGGTTTTTTCTACATAATCAATACTGGAATCACTGTAATTCATTATATCTATATCAAATAGAAAATGAATTAATTGGGTATTTGTGAATCTAAATAATTGAAAAAGTTGTTCAAAAATATCAAAGGTTTTTGGAAATTTTTGAAGAAGATTCTGAACTGAATCTATATCAATAGAATGAATTTTTTGGATTTCATTTATTTCGATTGAATAATTTTCGACTATAAAATTGGGTTCATTAAATTCTTTTTGATTAAACTCAAAAAAACTTAATGAAGATGAAAAATTAATATACTTATCATTTATACCCATATTCTGATAATATGAATATCTGTAATTTTAAAACAGGAAAAATCGTTTTTTAGTCATAAAAAAATCTACCCGAAACTACTTAATAATTTTACAATAATTAAAAAAACAAGTTTATGAAAATCGAGGAAGAAGAAGAAAAATATTACAACTAAAATTAACATAATGGTCATACCATCTAATGTATTTTTTATTTCATCACTCATAAATTTATACCACCCTCAAAATCTACCCCAAACTACTCGACAGTAACACTTTTTGCTAAATTTCTTGGCTGATCTACATCACGTTTCTTTGCTACGGCAATAAAAAATGCAAATAATTGCAAAACAATTGTTGCTAATAAAGAAAATAAATAAGGACTAACATTTGGTAATAAAATTAAATCATCTGACAAATCCTTTAATCTTTTTGATTTGGAGTTAGTAATGGAAATGATTTTCCCTTTTCTAGACTTAATTTCTTCAATATTTGAGAGAATTTTATTATATGTTTTGTCTTTTGGAACTATAAAAATAACAGGCATATTCTTATCTACTAGAGCAATAGGACCATGTTTCATTTCTGCGGCTGGATAACCTTCAGCATGTATGTAAGATATTTCTTTTAATTTTAAAGCACCTTCAAGTGCAATAGGAAAATTCAGTCCTCTTCCTAAGTAAAGAAAACTTGAAGCATTTTTATATTTTAACGCAACTTTTCTAATATATTTTTCCTTACGTAAAACAATCTCAACATCTTTATCTAAGTTTGAAAAGTCTTTGAAGAAACCTGTTAATGTTGTTTTTACATCAATTGTTTTCCTAGAAGAAGCTAATTTTAAACAAAATAAATAAAGAATAACTACTTGTGAAGTAAATGCTTTAGTTGATGCAACACCTATTTCATGTCCACATCGTGTATAAATTCCACAATCGGTAGCTCTGGCTATAGAACTTCCAGGAACATTACAAATTCCAACTGTAATTGCACCAGCGTCATTCGCTTTATTAACAGCTGCAAGTGTATCTGCTGTTTCTCCTGATTGAGAAATAGCAATTACAACCGTTTTATTATCAAGAATAGTATCATTGTATCTAAATTCAGATGCATATTCAACATGAACAGGTATTTTTGCAAATTTTTCAATTATATTTTTTCCAATAAGTCCCGCATGCCAAGACGTACCACATGCAGTAATGTATATTCGATTAGTTTCTTTAATATCGTTCCAATACTTTGATAAGCCATTCAAAAGAATATCATGATCATTACTCCTTCCTTTTAATGTATTAGTAATAGAATAATTTTGATCATGAATTTCTTTGTGCATAAAGTAATCAAAGTTTCCTTTCTCAAAGTCCTGAATTTTGTGATCGATAATTTTAATTTCTTTTGAAAGACTTAAGTTTGTATCAACAGATTTGATATCATAATTGTCTCCTTTAAGAACGACTATTTCTTTCTCATCAAGATATATAATTTGTTTGGTATATTTTACAATCGGAGAAATATCACTAGCTAAGAAAAATTCATGGTCTTTGATTCCAAGTACTAGTGGACTTCCGCTTCTAGCAGCAATCATCATATCAGGTTCATCTGAATTTAAAACGACAATTCCGTATGCACCATCTACCCTCTGCAAAGACGCACGAACTGATTCTTCAAAATCTAAACCTACTTTATTATAGAAATAACCAATCAATTGGACTAAAACTTCTGTATCTGTATCAGAGTTGAATTTTATTTTTTTATTTTTTAAAAATTTCTTAAGGGTAATATAATTCTCAATAATCCCATTGTGAATCAATGCAATCTTTCCAGATTGATCTACATGAGGGTGTGCATTTTTACGATTAGGTTCCCCGTGAGTCGCCCATCTAGTATGAGCCATTCCTGATCCAGAACAATCAGAATATATTTTTCTAGACTTTAGAATTCTTTCTAAATCTGCAACTTTTCCTCTACATTTTGTTACAACGAGTTTACCATTATGATTACAAGCTGTTCCGGCAGAATCATAACCACGATATTCTAGCCTCTTCAGACCATCCAATAGGATTGGATGACAATCTTTATTTCCTTTATAAGCAACTATTCCACACATAATTTACTCCTCGGTCAAATTTAAGGTCATTTTGACATTTTGAAGATTGCTCAGAAGCAGTGATAAGATACCTAACAACCCAATCAAAAATATTTTTACCACAAAATGATTTTCTGTAATTATTTTAATACTTCTCTCCTTTATTCCCACTCAATTGTAGCCGGTGGCTTACCTGTACAATCATAAACAACTCTACTTATTTGTGATATTTCGTTAACAATACGATTAGAAACCTTGGCAATAAAACCATAAGGTAAATCGGCCCATGTCGCTGTCATAAAATCAACTGTTGTAACAGCTCTTAAAGCTAATACATCTTCATAGCGTCTTGTGTCACCAACTACACCAACAGATTTTACAGGTAAATAAACAACAAAAGCCTGGCCTAAATTATCATATAAATTTGCATTGATTAGTTCATCGATAAATATTTTATCGGCTATTCTTAAAATATCAAGTCTTTCTTTTGTTACTTCGCCCATAATTCTAATTGCTAAACCTGGTCCAGGAAACGGATGTCTTCCTAAAATTTTAGAAGGAACTCCTAAATTTTTACCAATATTCCTCACTTCATCTTTAAATAAATCTCTCAAAGGTTCTAACAGATTTAAATTCATTCTTTCAGGTAATCCTCCAACATTATGGTGTGACTTAATCACACTCGCATTACCAGTTTCAGATGCAGAAGATTCAATAACATCCGGATAAATTGTTCCTTGGGCTAGCCAATTTACATTATCAATTTTTTTTGCCTCTTCTTCAAAGACTTCGATAAAAGCATTACCAATAATGATTCTTTTTTGTTCTGGATCTTTTATCCCTTCTAATCGAGATAAGAATATATCACTTGCGCTAGATAAATGAACATTAATACCAACTTCTGAAAAAATATCTAACACTTCTTCAACTTCATTTAATCTTAATAAACCATTATCAACAAAAATGCAGGTTAAATTTTCTTTAATACACTGATATAACAACATTGCAACTACAGAAGAATCAACTCCACCAGATAGACCTAATATAACTTTCTCATTTTTAACTTTAGAATTAACATAAGATTTCATTCCATCAATTATATCGGTTATATCCCAATTTTTTTCACAATTACATATTTTATATACAAAATTTTCAATAATCTTGATTCCTTCGTTCGTATGAGTAACTTCAGGATGAAATTGTAAACCAAACCAAGCCTCTTCCGAATGTGCAAATCCTGCAATAGGACAATTTTCTGATTTGGCGATTGCATTAAAACTATCAGGAAGAGTAGAAACTTTATCCCCATGACTCATCCATACATTCAAAGAATTTTTTTGAAAATTTATTCCATCAAATAATTTGGAATCACTTGTTTTTTCAATATTAGCATGTCCAAATTCTCTTTTATTTGACTGTATGACAGATCCGCCTAATTCTTG
>Ga0208879_1000258_pt1:0-45000 | contig 57056 bp, 59 predicted proteins | sample Knorr_S15_td_Bot_FD_185605 | JGI IMG/M metagenome (GOLD analysis project Ga0208879, IMG submission 185605) | Marine microbial communities from Southern Atlantic Ocean transect - Knorr_S15_td_Bottom_ad_5009_LV_A (SPAdes) (version 2) | ecosystem: Environmental > Aquatic > Marine > Oceanic... | reverse complement strand
TAAATTTTCTGACTTGTCAATCTAACTGCAATTAGATTAATAACAGCCCCACAACTCCAATATTGCAAAATTTGCAGACTTGACACAATATTGGTTTAGGCTATTTCCTGTTCGTTCGCCACTACTAAGGAAATCACTTTTGTTTTCTTTTCCTAAGGTTACTTAGATGTATCAGTTCACCTCGTTCGCTTTATCTATCCTATATATTCAGATAGAAATGTTTTGATATAAATCAAAACGGGTTGCCCCATTCGGAAATCTCCGGATTAACAGTTGTGTGCACCTACCCGAAGCTTATCGCAGCTTACCACGTCCTTCATCGCCTCCATGTACCAAGGCATCCTCCGTATGCTCTTAGTAGCTTTATCAAGTTTATATAACTTGAGTGTTTTAATGATTCAGCATTGATTAAACTATAATAGCTTAATCAATACAATTGTCAGTAACAGAGATTAAATCTCTGTTACATTGTTAGTAACAGAGATTAAATCTCTGTTACCCGCGTTAATTTCCAAATTGTCAAATATCTAAAATTTAAATTTTGTGGAGCTGACAGGGATCGAACCTGCGACTTCCACAGTGCAAGTGTGGCGCTCTCCCAACTGAGCTACAGCCCCATAATTTTGGTGGGCCTACGTGGACTCGAACCACGGACCTCATCCTTATCAGAGATGCGCTCTAACCAGCTGAGCTATAAGCCCCTTCTAAAAAAGTATAATAGCTATAAGCCCCTTCTAAAAAAAGTATAATATATGCAGAACCTTTATTATTTAATCCTCTTCGACCATATCTTATTTTAAAAAATAAGATTACTCCCTGAAAGGAGGTGATCCAGCCGCACCTTCCGGTACGGCTACCTTGTTACGACTTAGTCCCAGTTACCTGCCTTACCTTAAACAGCTTCTTCCCGAAGGTTAGAACACTATCTTTGGGTACTGCAGACTTCCATGACTTGACGGGCGGTGTGTACAAGACCCGGGAACGTATTCACCGTAGTGTGCTGACCTACGATTACTAGCGATTCCTGCTTCATGAAGTCGAATTTCAGACTTCAATCCGAACTGGGGCTAGTTTTAAAGATTGGCTCCTCCTCGCGGAATTGCTGCTTTTTGTACTAGCCATTGTAACACGTGTGTAGCCCTGGGTATAAGGGACATACTGACTTGACATCATCCCCACCTTCCTCCTGGTTTTTCCAGGCAGTCTATTTAGAGTCCCCACCATTATGTGCTGGCAACTAAATATAGGGGTTGCGCTCGTTGCAGGACTTAACCTAACATCTCACGACACGAGCTGACGACAGCCATGCACCACCTGTGATAGAGTTTAAGAGCAAGCTCTTAAAGGGATTTCCTTTCGGAAAACTTTCTCTAACATGTCAAACCCAGGTAAGGTTCTTCGCGTATCATCGAATTAAACCACATGTTCCACCGCTTGTGCGGGTCCCCGTCAATTCCTTTGAGTTTCAATCTTGCGATCGTAGTCCCCAGGCGGAGTACTTATCGCGTTAGCTACGGCACCGAAAGGGTCGAAATCCTCCAGCACCAAGTACTCATCGTTTACGGCGTGGACTACCAGGGTATCTAATCCTGTTCGCTCCCCACGCTTTCGTACCTCAGCGTCAGTTTTGAGCCAGAAGGCTGCCTTCGCATTTGGCTTTCCTCATGATATCTACGCATGTCACCGCTCCACCATGAATTCTGCGTTCCTCTCTCAAACTCTATTTTAATAGTTTTATATGCACTTCTTTAGTTAAGCTAAAGTATTTAACATATAACTTTTTAAAACGCCTACGTACCCTTTACGCCCAGTAAATCCGGACAACGCTAGGACCCCTCGTATTACCGCGGCTGCTGGCACGAAGTTAGCCGGTCCTTTCTTGTAAGTTACCGTCAATGACAGATGGTATTAACATCTGAAACATTTCTTCACTTACGACAGATTTTTACATTCCTAAAAACTTCATCAATCACGCGGTGTTGCTGCATCAGGCTTTCGCCCATTGTGCAAAATTCCTCACTGCTGCCTCCCGTAGGAGTCTGGACCGTATCTCAATTCCAGTGTGGCTGATCATCCTCTCAGACCAGCTACCGATCTTCGCCTTGGTAGGCAATTACCCTACCAACAAGCTAATCGGACGCAAATCTATCTCAAAGTGTAAGCCGAAGCCTACTTTAACAACAAATGTCCCGAAGGACCCGCTGCATTATTTGGTATTAGCACTGGTTTCCCAATGTTATCCCAATCTCCAAGGCAAGTTATTTACGCGTTACTCACCCGTTCGCCAGTTTAATATTTATCCGAAGATAAAGTTCTCCTTGACTTGCATGTGTTAAGCACACCGCCAGCGTTCGTCCTGAGCCAGGATCAAACTCTCAATTGTAATTTATTGTAAGTTTGTTTGTCTAACTCCAGGATTAAAAGACAAAGGTTCTACATATATCAAATTTTCAAATATCTAAAAAAGTATGCGTAACGATTTTCTTTACGCAAAGCCTCGCAAATTATTATTATTGAGAGAGATTACCAAGCAAAAAATAAAAAATTTTTAAGTTATTTTCTGACTATAAAAGTAGACCTGCAATTGTTGCAGTTAACCAGGATGCTAAAGCACCACCTATCATTGCTTTTGTGACTAGTCGTGCAAGATCTCCTCTTCGATTAGGAGCTATTGCACCAATTCCTCCTAATTGTATACCAATAGAGCCAAAATTTGCGAAACCACATAGAGCATAACTTGCAATAATGGTTGTTCTTTCAGAGATAAGTCCCTCGGCTACTATTTGTTGTAAATCACCATAAGCAATTAGTTCTGTCAAAACAATTTTTTTGCCCATCAATGTACCTAAGACACCAGCTTCTGACCATGGAACTCCCATAGTCCATGCTAATGGTTTAAAAAGAAAACCAAAAATAGCTTCCATCGATGTTCCTAAAAATAGTAGTAAATAGTTTATCATTGCCACGAAGGATAAGAAAGCAATAAGCATAGCAGCAATATTAGCTGCTAACTTTAAACCTGTAGTAGCACCATTCCCGAGTGCTTCCATTGCATTGGTAGTAGTCTGTTCAATCTCAATATTTAAATCCCCCATAGTATTAGATTTTTCCACCTCTGGATAAATAATCTTAGCCATTACTAAAGCAGCGGGTGCTGACATTACCGAAGCAGTTAATAAGTGACCAGCAATACCTGGGATGTCTGATAACCAACTAACATAAATAGCTAAAATCCCTCCAGCGGCTGTAGCAAATCCGCCTGTCATAAGTGCCATCAATTCTGATTTAGTCATTTTATCAACAAATGGTTTTACCATTAATGGAGCCTCTGTTTGACCAAGAAAAATATTCCCCGAAACACTTAGCGATTCTGTTCCACTGATAAACATTGTTTTTTGAAATATTTTTGCAAACATCTTTACAATTTTTTGTATTATTCCAAAATGATATAAGACGCTTATTAAGCTTGAAAAAAAGATAATTGTTGGTAATGTACGAAATGCAAAATTTTCTAAAGATGGATGATAAGTATCAGAAATATAAGATCTAAAAAGAAAAGTACTACCAGCATCTGAAAAACTAACTAGCGTAGTAATAGCATTATCTAAAGCTCTAAAAACAGGTTCACCCAATGAAGTACCGAGTATAAAAAAAGCAAGTATAAACTGTAATGCTAGTCCTGAAAAAACGGTACGCAAGTTAATCTTTTTTCTATTATTTGATAAAAGAACAGCGATGCCCAACAAAGTAAATATGCCAATTAATCCAGTAAATTTTTCCATTCAATTATTGGTGATTATGGTGGTGGTGTAAATCAGAGGTTTGCATATCTTTTTCCACAACCTTTGAATTTTCCTTTAATAAATCTAATATTTTGCTATCAAGGAGATCATCTAATAACTTATTTCGATTAGATTTTTTTTTATAAAATCTTTCAATCTCAGTTTTTTGATCTTGATTATTTTCAATAGCATTAGCAATAAAAATTTCTATTTCATTGTTTTCGATTTCAAATTTCAAATCCTGAATAATAACTTTTCTTATTAGAAACCATTTTAAATTATTTTCAGCAAAAGTTTTATATTGTTCTCTTATTGTATTTTCATCAAGGCTATTTCCTTGTGGACTAGCTTTAACTTCATTAATAATATTCCCTAGATATGAATCAAACATAGAAGAAGGAAGAATAGGATCAACTACTTTAATAAATTGATCAATTACTCCAGAATTAAACATTTCTTCAGACTTTTTTTCATATTCTTTTTCAATACTTTCTTTAATATTTGTTCTCCATTGATCAACGCTATCACAATTTGGATCTATTTTTTTAACAAGATCTTTGTCTAATTTTGGTGGAATTCTTCTTTCAATAGAATGAATTGAAACTTTAAAAATTTTATTACCATTTTCCGAATCAATATTAACCAGGACTTCATCTCCAACATTCTTGTTTAATAAAACTTCTTTATTGGCTCCGGTAATAGGCTCTTGTCCAATAGCAATAAATTTTTTATCAATTTTTTGTCCTATAATAGGAAGACCAGAAGAATCTATTTCTTGGAAATCAGCTAACATAAAATCTCCATCTTTAGATCCTTTATCAATTTTTTTGATTTCGCTTTGTGACATTAAAATATTATTAATTGTATCTTCAACTTCTTTATCATTAGAAATAAAATTTACTTTTTCTACAGAAACCATATTCTTTTTAAATTTAGGAAGTAAAATTTTAGGCTCTATCTCAAATTCAGCTTTAAAAGAAAGATCATTTTCATATGAAAAATCTATATCTTTCAAATTAGCTTGGTTGATAGGGTTTAATTTTTCTTTTTGCAAAGATAGGATATAATATTTTTCACAAAAATCCTGTACGAATGCTAATTCAATATTCGGTAAATATTGGGACATAAGAATATTTTCTGGAATTTTACCTTTTCTAAAACCAGATATTTTTGTTCCTTTGGCGACTTTTTTCTTAGAAGATTCGAAATCACTTTTAATATCTTTCCATGCGATAGAAATAGATAATTCATAAGTGAAATCATTTATCTTTTTTGATTTTATTTTAAGATTCATTTATTGCTTTAATCTGTAAATACAGCCTTCAATAGCTTTCATAAATGAATGCAATTGTTTATTAGTACAAATTAGGTCTTCTAACGGCTCATAAGAATCAGAAGGGTATGATTCTTTATCATAATCTCTTAAAAAAATAGATTCAAATTTAATAATCATATCTTGAAGAACTTGTTTGTGTAAATTTTTACTTCTTAAGAAATTTAGTTGAAAGTTAATCTTTCCATTTGATGATAATCTAAACAATGGTAGCAATCCATAATCAGAATTACATCTATATGTCATTGTCCCAAAATCTTCTCTTGTACCCCATGATAGTTCATCTGATGTTTTTTCCGAAAAATCAATCAATTCTAAACATATCATAACTACATCATTTTCACATGTTTCATTTATGTGATTAATAAACATTTTTTTGGACCACTTTGCCATATTGTTTTATCCTCTAGTGATTAGATTTTGGTGCCGAATTTACAAAAAACAGAATTCTTTTGGAAAAGAAATCTTAATTAAAAATCTAGTTTCTGAGAGGTTTACCAGTTTTTAAAAAGTGATTAATACGTTCTTGGGTTTTAGTTTCACCAGCTAAAGACATAAAAGCTTCTCTTTCGATATCCAATATATATTGTTCATCTACTTTGGACATAAAACCACCTTTCTTACCGCCACTGATGATATCAGCAGTTTTTAAAGCAATTAATTCATCGTGTTCAGATATTTTACCTTGTGCTCTCATCATTTTAGTATTTACTTGGACCATTGTTCTAAGAGGCATTCCAGGCATCGTTAGATCATCTCTATATTTTGGAGGTTTATAACCATTGTCATTCATTTCAAGAACTTTTTGCTTTCCAATGGCTAATAAGTGATCAGAATTCATTAATATGGTATCACTTTTTCTAAGAAAGCCTTTCTTTACTGCATCAGTCGCACTTCGAGATACACTTAATGGATTAATTACTTCAACAGCCTTTCTAGCAATAAGCATATTAACATTTTTAGCATCATTATTTTCAAGCAAATTAAGAATTACTCTTAAATGGCCGCCTGCTCCAGGTACAAGCCCTACACCTGCTTCAACTAAACCAGCATACAATTCTCCTGATGCTACCGTATGAGATGAACAAGCATAGAACTCTAAACCTCCGCCTAAAGCGAAATTAAATGGACACGTAACAACTGGATATTTTGAATGTCTAATTCTTTGAGTTAAATCTTGCATTTGTTTAGTACCAAGTTCCATTAATTGTAGATTATCCGTATCTATAGCCATCTTAAAATCATTAACATTTGCCCCAGCAGACCAATTCTGGCCTTCATGTCCAACAACCATTCCTTTATACTTTCCAGTGTCAAGTAAATCCATAGCATGCGACATAATTTCAACCATTGATCGATCAATAGGATTCATTTGTGGAACAAAAATTGAGTGGAATTCTACGTTTAGTACTCCATCTCCAATATCATGAATGCTAGCACTCCAATCTCTTTTCAAAGTATTTTTTGAATTTCTATACAAATTAAGATTTAGTGTTTTTTTATTTGGCTTGTATTCTAATGCTTTCTTTTTTAATGGACACCAATAAGTCATTTTTCCATTTTTAGTTTCATAAAATGATTTTCTTCCTGAGTCGAGCATCTCTTCAACCCAAGTAGGGACTTTTCTATTTTCTGCTTTCATTCTATCAACAGATCTCTCAACTCCAATAGCATCCCAAGATTCAAATATCCCTATCTGCCTTGTAAACCCCCATTTCATAGTATTATCAATTTCAATAATGCTATCAGCAATTTCTGGAATCATTTCTGCAGTGTAGGTTAGCATTGGGGCATTACATTCCCATAAAAATTTTGCCCCTTTATCATCTAAAAATGTTATTGCTTCTAACCTTTTCTTTAGATTTTTAATACCTTTTCCTACCCTAATTGTATCAAATCTACTCTTTTTAGTAGGCGTATATTCCAGAGTATCAAAATCTAATGAAAGAATTTGTTTTCCTTCTTTTTTGTACCATCCCGAACCCGTTTTCTGACCCAACCTTCCATCTTCAACGAGTTTCACTAAGAGTTCATGTGCTTTAAATTTTTGTCTTTCTTCTTCACTTTCTGTTGTAACTCTTTCATACATATTATTGGATACATTAAGTGCTGTATCTAAACCAACAATATCTTGAGTTCTAAAATATGCGCTCTTTGCATTACCAACTAAAGTCCCGCTAAGAGCATCTACATCTTCAACTGATAACCCCATTTCTAATGCTTTTTCTAGAACGAGTCTACCACCTGCATTAATAAGTCTATTTGCGATAAATCCTGGAGTATCTTTCGCATGAACAATACCTTTACCTAGAATAGTCTCTCCAAAATTAGTCACCGTATCATAAACATCATCAGATGTCTTTTTTCCTTTAACCAATTCCAATAGTTTTAAATATCTAGGAGGATTGAAAAAGTGAGTAATAAGAAATCTCTTTTGAATATCATCAGGAAGGACTTCAACAAGATTTGCTAGAGGAATACCTGATGTATTTGATGTTAGGATTGCATCTTTTTTTAGATGAGGTAATAATTTTTTATAAACATCATGTTTAATCTCAATCTTCTCTGCAACTGCTTCAATAATCAAATCACATTCATTTAATTTTTCTAAATCATTATCGTAAGTACACGGAGTAATAAGAGAAATATTCTTTTTATCAAACAGTGGTGCTGGCTTAAGACTTTTTAATACATCAACACCTTTTCTTGCTAATTCATCGTTAATATCAAATAACAAAGATGGAATTCCCGCATTTGATAGGTGACCAGCAATTTGTGCACCCATAACTCCAGCGCCCAATACAGCACATTTTTTAATTTCAATAGACATGTAGTTAACCCCTTTTGATAATTGTAGTAATTCCTTGACCAGTACCTACACACATTGTTGCAAGACCCATAGATCTATTTTGTTGTTCCATTACATTAAGTAATGTAGTAATAATTCTGGTACCTGAAATTCCAAGTGGATGACCTAAAGCAACCGCTCCACCATTTAGATTTACTTTATTTATATCCCAATCTGCTTTTTTTATACAATACAGAACTTGGGCAGCAAAAGCTTCATTGATTTCCATTGAATCAATATCATCTATGGTTAAGCCAGCATTTTTTAAAGCTTTAGCTGTAGCTGGTATTGGACCTGATCCAAACATTCTCCAGTTAACTCCTGCAACGGCTCTACCTTCAATAGAAGCCCTAATTTTTAATCCATTATTTTTCGCATATTCTTCACTTGTTAGAAGCATCGCAGACGCACCAATTGAAAATGGACTACTTGTAGCGGCTGTAACAGTACCATCTTCTCTAAATGCTGGTTGTAAAGATTTAATTTTTTCAACATTAGGAGTTTTTGGTCCAGTATCTTTTTCAAACTTTGAACCATCTTCTAAATCAATTGTAATAATTTCATTATCAAATTTACCAGCTTCTCGAGCAGCTAATGCCTTCTCATGTGAATTGATAGCAAATTCTTCTTGTTCTTCTCTAGAAATACTCAATTCACTGGCAAGTAATTCAGCTCCTTCTCCCATTGATATATAGTAATCATCTTCAGCAAGTTTTACATTAAAATCAGGAGCAAAACCACCTTGAGGAATTGTAAACATATCTTCAACACCTCCAGCAATACCCACTTGAATATCACCAACTTCAATAGCACTGCTTATCAGATGTAATGAAGTCATTGCTGACCCACAATATCTGTTAATAACATTTGCAGCACAAGTATCAGGCAATCCAGCTAAAACTGCAGCACCTCTGGCAACCAACATACCAGTAGGTCCTTCAGGAAAAGCACATCCCATTGATACATCCTCAACAGCATTAATATCTAAATTTTCATTACGATTTAGCAATCCTTTAATAACCTGGGCAGCAATCTCATCTGGTCTAGTGCCAATTAATGCACTTCCTTTAGTTCCTATAGGTGATCTAACACCATCAACAATAACAGCTTTATTCATTTTTTCTATACTCCTTTAATAATTTTTAACAGGATAACCTCCTGCTTCTACAGTTTTTTCTCCAATAACCTTTTTTATTCCAATAATATCGGTATCTAAAGTTAATCTTTTGCCTAACTTGTCGAACTTATCTTTGATATCTTTTGGCATATTACTACTATCAAAAATACTATTAAATATTTTTCTAGCATATTCTACTACTTTTACACCTTCTTCAGCAACATACGCTTGTACACAAAGACCGGGGAATTCATTAGCTTTATAGTTATTTTGAAGCACTCTACTTAATGTACTATCAGCTACGTAAGAAAATATTAAAATATTAGCAAGATATTCCATTAGAACTTGTTCAAGACCAATATCTTGACCATATTTATTAAGAGATTCATTCAATGCTATTGCATAGATAGCTTTTGATGCTTCAATGCATTCTGCTTCTGGTTTATAATCTCCAATATATCCACTGTCAACTCCATTAGAACAATAGTTATCTACTTGAGAAAGATATTCTCTTAAACCAAGCTCTCCAGTAAGTGTTTTTGTAATCATATCCCTACCGCAAAGCATTCTATTGATTTCATTGGTTCCTTCCCAAATGCGATTAATACGTTGATCACGATAACCTTGTGCTATAGGATATTCTTCGATAAAACCATATCCACCAAAAACCTGTAAACAATGATCAACCACTATTTGACTTGTTTCACTACCATATATTTTAACCATAGAATTTTCAGCAATAAATCTTTCCGTCGTATCTCCTTGTTTAACATAATATTCAGAATCGCTTTCGTCTAATTCACTAATAGCATCCTGTTGTTGTCCAATAGTGTTATAACACATACTATCTAAGGTATATATTCTCATTACACAGTCGGCAAGTTTCTCTTTTATAGAACCAAAATTTGCAATGCTTTGTCCAAAAGCTTTTCGCTGTTTAGCATACTTTGCTGCTGCTTCAACTGCAATCATTTGACCGCCAATAGCAGATGCTCCCAGTTTAAATCTTCCAATATTTAATCCACAAAATGTTGGCCCTGAACCTTCACCGACCTCACCAAGTAGATTTTCAACAGGAATTTTACAATCTTTGAAATATAACGGTACTGTAGAAGATCCATGCATTCCCATCTTTTTTTCCTCTGCACCAATTTCAAATCCAGGAGTGTCCTTTTCAATAACAATAGATGAAAATTTTCCATCAATTTTTAATGCAACGGTAAATACGTCTGCCCATGCTCCATTAGTAATAAAAATTTTCTGACCATTCACTATATAATATTTACCATCATCAGATAATACCCCCGTAGTTTTTAAATTAGTAGCATCAGATCCAGCTCCAGGTTCAGTTAATGCAAATGCGGCAATTTTTTCTCCAGTACAAAGTCCAGGGAGCCACTTTTCTTTCTGAGCATCATTTCCATACCAAATAATTCCCAGACTTCCAATAGAAGTTTGAACGCTCCACACAGTGGCAAAAGATGCATTACCACCCTTAGCAATACCTTCAGCCAAAATACACATTCCTGTTTTACTCATAGCAGAACCACCATATTTTTTAGGAACATCTACTCCCAATAATCCTAATTCACCCATTTTCTTTAAAAGTTTACGGACTAGTTCTTCATTTTTCTCTTCGAGCTTATCATGAGCTATTGGTAATAATTCATTTTCAGCAAAATCTGACATCAATTCATAAATAGCTTTTTCATCATCTGAAAATGATTCTTTACAAAAAATCTTATTCTCACCCACTCTTGTGGTTAAAAATCTACCGCCAGATTTAATCATATTAAGATTAGGCATCCCGCTGTTTGCTGATCCATTTGTTTTATCTTTTGGATTATCTGTGGTTTTATTATCACTTACTGTTGTTATATTTTCTTGTTCTGACATATTATTATTCCTTGTCTATTGTGTATGCATTCAAAATATAATCTGAAATTGTATTAATATAATTTGAGGCTTTTACAGATTTTGTATCATATAGAGTAAACCAGAAAATTCCTTCAATATTTAAAATCAATGATAGGGAAGCAATTTTTGGATTAATTTTTTTGAATTCTTTATTTTCAATACCTTTAATAATAATTACTTCAACTAACTTTTGGAAACGATTATAAACTTTTTGCATTGATTTTCTAAAATCTTCATCATGACGAGAAATAGACCAAAACGTTGGTAAACATTGAAAAGGAGTTGGATCTTTTTCTAGTTGTATCGCAAATGTTTGAAATAATTTTTTTAATGCACTTAATGAACTTTTTTGTTCATTAACTTCTTGACCAAGAATGACTGAATATTTTTTTTCCCAATAGTCAATTACCGCTAAATACACTTCTTTTTTAGATTTGAAGTAGTGATAAATAGCTCCTTTGCTCATCTGAGATTCATTCACAATATCATCCATAGTACTACCAAAATAACCTTTGTTAGTCATTACAATAAGAGCAGATTCCAAAATCTGTTCTTTTTTTTGATCTTGTATACTTTTCTCCATAAACCGACCAGTCGGTCTAAAAGTAAAAAAATCTACACTTTATTTCAACAATTCCTTTTTTTTGAAAAAAATTAAGTTGTAATATGTGTTTAGTCTATGGGGACAAAAAATAAGCTAAAAATTGTAGTTGCACCCTCATTGTTTGCAGCAGATTTTTCTAATCTAAAAAAAGCATTAGATTATTGTAATAATTCTAGTGCAACATGGCTCCATCTTGATATTATGGATCAACAATTTGTTCCAAACCTATCTTTTGGGCCTGATATTGTTAAGAGCATTAGAAAACATTCAAAATTATTCTTTGACGTCCACTTGATGGTTAGCAATCCATTTGGAATGATTGATTCGTTTATTAATGCAGGCGCTGATGGTATATCATTCCATATTGAAGCATCAGAATCACGATTTACATTACCTCCAAGGATTCTAATAAACAAAATTAAACGTGCCAATCTACTATGTGGGATTGCTATTAAACCTAAAACTCCTTTTAAGATTATTAAAAAATATATGGACCTTATTGATTATGTAGTCGTAATGGCTGTAGAACCAGGGTTTACTGGACAAAAATTTATACCAGAATCATTAAATAAGATTCAAGAAATTCATCAATTTATTATAGAAAATAATTTACTAAATCAAGTATCTATACAGATAGATGGTGGAGTAAAATTACATAATGCTAAAGATGTCGTTGATGCAGGAGCAAATATATTAGTTGCAGGATCTGAAGTATTTCAATCAGAAAATCCAACTGAAGTGATAAATAAAATGAGTCAAATATGAATTATCAATCGATAGATAGCTTCAATGATTGGAAAAAAGAAGAGCAAGATCTCTTTACTATTAATATAATTAAAGGACTTGTAATGGATGGAGTACGAAAAGCAAATTCAGGTCACCCTGGTGGACCGATGTCACTTGCTGATTTTTCTTATATACTATATTCTGAATTCCTAGTCTTTGATTCTAAAAATCCTGATTGGCAACTAAGAGATAGGCTTGTATTGTCGGTTGGACACACATGTATGTTGTTATATACCTTACTTTATTTGTCTGATATATTAAATATGGAAGATTTAACAAGTTTCCGACAAATAGACAGTAGAACTCCCGGACATCCAGAAAGAGAAACTCCTGGAATTGATTCAAGTGCTGGACCTCTAGGACAAGGTGTAGGGATGGGCATTGGTATGGCTTTAGCAGAAAGAATGTTACGAGACTCAATTAAGAATGAGAAATCACAATACACTTATATTTTAGTAGGAGATGGGGATCTACAAGAGCCAATAGCATTGGGAGCTACTTCTCTAGCAGGTCATTGGCAATTGTCTCAACTAATTATGTTCTATGACAAAAATGATATCCAAATTTCAGGTGAAACCAATCGATGCGACTCAACAAATTATGCTCAATTATTTGAATCTATGAATTGGGATGTACAAGAAATAGATGGACATAATCATAATGAAATAAGAAATGCTATTACAAATGCACAGAAAACATCAAAACCAAGTATTATTATAGGTAATACAACAATGGCAAAAGGAAGTCATTCTATGGAAAATAAAAGTAAAGCACATGGTGCTCCATTTACTCCAGAAGAAATTGTTATGACAAAAAAGAAGTTAGGATTACCTGAAAATGAGGAATTTTATTGCCCTGATATTGTAAAAAAACATTTTCAAAGAAACTTTGCCAAAAAAATTGAAACATCCAATTCTTTAAGTAAATATAATTTCGATTTTAATATAGATGATGCACTCAAAAAAATATCTGATATTGAATTCAATGATGAAGTTATAGCTACAAGAAAAGCATTTGGAATGACATTAGATGAATTAGCAAAATATATTCCAACAATTGTTGGTGGTTCTGCCGATTTAGACGAATCTAATTGTACAACAAATTTTGCAAATAAATATGGAGATTTTTCCTCATCAAATCCTAAAGGAAGAAATATTGCATTTGGCGTAAGAGAATTTCCAATGGGTGCAATTCTTAATGGCATTAGCCTCTATGGCGGATTAATCCCTTTTGGTGGAACTTTCTTAGTATTTAGTGATTATATGCGATCAGCAATACGTCTATCAGCAATCCAAAAATTGCATGTTATATATGAATTCACACACGATTCAATCTTTGTAGGTGAAGATGGTCCTACCCATCAACCAGTAGAACATATTATGTCATTACGATTAATACCAAATCTAATGGTATTCCGCCCTGCTGATGCTGTTGAAACTCAATTCTGTTTTGAAACTATTTTAGAAAATAATACAAATCCTAGTACCATTTTATTAACAAGACAAAAATTACCTTTAACAAAACTTGATAAGAATATTATTAAAAATGGAGTAAAAAAGGGTGCTTATGTAGTAGTAAATCATGATAATCCAGATACTATCATATTTACCACAGGCTCTGAATTAAGCTTAACATTATCAATCGTAAAATCTTTAAATCAAAATATTAAAGTTGTTAATATACCTTGTTGGGAGATATTTGATCAACAATCTGATGATTATAAAAACGAAGTTCTTACACATGATTGTAAGAAAAGGATATCAATAGAAGCTGGAACTGTATTAGGTTGGGAAAAATTTGTAGGAAAAGACGGATTAACAATCGGAATCAATGAATTTGGATTCTCTGCACCAGGAAAAGATGTAGCAGAAAAATTAAATTTTACAAAAAATGTTATTACAAAGAAAATTGAGGATTATCTAAAATGATTATCGCATTAGGAACAGACCACGCAGGTTTTGAATTAAAAGAAACTGTAAAAAAATTTCTAGAGGATAATGGATATGAAGTAAAAGATTTTGGTGCTCATGAATACGAATCTACTGACGATTATCCTGATTTTATAAAACCTGCAGCTCAGTTTGTTTCTGAAAATGACGCAATGGGTATTATTTTTGGAGGATCTGGACAAGGAGAAGCAATGGCTGCAAATAAATATAAAGGTGTTAGAGCAGTAGTATTCTATGATGGACCAGACGAAATTATTAGACTATCAAGACAACATAATAATGCAAATATATTATCATTTGGATCTAGATTTATTGAATCTAGTCGCGCTATAGAATTAATTAAAATGTGGCTAAATACTAATTTTGAAGGTGGTAGACACCAACAAAGAATTCAGAAACTAGAATCTTACTGATTTCGACTGGCATAGACTTGAATATTGCCATCCTTCTTAAAAGCCAAAATATCATAAGGATCGTTTCTTGGTCCTTCCATGCCTGGTGACCCCATAGGCATTCCAGGCACTGCAAGACCTTTGATTTGTGGTTTTTCGCTTAATAAACGAGCAATTAGATCAGCCGGTACATGTCCTTCAATCAGATAATCACCAGCTTTTGCTGTATGACAAGACTGAAGATTACGCGGCACTCCTCCTAGCTGTAATTTGATTAAATTCATATTCTGTTGATTATGGGCCTCAACTATAAACCCGTTTTTTTCCAAGTGTTCAACCCATGCGTTACAGCAATCACAGGTTTGGCTCTTGTACACCACTATGTCTGGAGTTTGTACCGCTTTGTCACCAATCAACAGTCCGCTCATCAATAGTAATACGCCTACAGTTACTCCTGCAATTATTATTAGTAATGTGTTTTTCTGTTTACGATTGTTTTTTGTCATACCCATTCATTATTAGAGGCAGTTAAATCACCACCAGCATCTCCTGTATTTAATTGTTAAAATCTTACATCAGCAAGTATTATAAAAAATAATAGTACAAAATAGTATAAAGAAGTTTTAAAGATTAATTTTGCGTTTCTTTCTGTCTGTTCAAGTATAAAAGGTAAACAACATAACATATAAATATTGCTTAAGAAATAAGCTCCTACAAGATAAATCCTTCCTGAAATACCAAAGAAAAATGGTAAAGTTGAAATTGGTATTAAAACTAATGCGTGAAGGAAAATATGTAACACTGTTTTTTTATTTCCATTATCAATAACGGGTAACATTTTTAAACCTGCTCTTGCATAATCTTCTTTGTGTATAAATGCGATGGAGTAAAAATGAGGGTGTTGCCAAAAGAATAATATAAAAAATAGAATCCATCCACCAGGATCAAGGCTATTGGTTGCGGCTGTCCATCCACCCAATGGAGGTAATGCTCCAGGAATAGCTCCTACTGATGTATTAATCCAAGATACTTTTTTTAGAGGAGTATATAACACAAGATATGAAGCAACAGTACAAAATGCCAAAATACTAGTGAGCATATTTACTTTATTGATTAATACAAATAAACCAGATCCCACAAGTAAAATTCCAAAAAGAGATGCTGTTGTAATAGACATTTTCTTTTTTGGTAATACCCTATCTTTTGTTCTATTCATTTTTGCATCAGTTTCAACTTCAATAACATTATTCAACACTGATGAACCAGCAGAACATAATAAAGTACCAACGAGAACATACAATAATAATTCAGGTGATTTAATCCCCTGCTGCCCAAGATAAAATCCAATTACAGTAGTGGTTAAGACGAGAAATGCAATACGTATTTTTGTTAATTCTATCAGATTTTTAATCATATATAACTAGCTCTGATTAATAAGTGTTACAATATCATTTTGTAATTCCATTACATTAGCATCAACAGTTCCTTCATAAAATTTTCTAATTTGTTTTTTCTGGTCTACTAATACAAATCGTGTAGAATGGCCACCAGGAAGCAATGATGCTGACAAAAAGAAACCGTTTTCAGATAATGTAATAATATCTAAAATATCGCCTCTCAAGAAATACCAGTTGTCATTATTAGAATATTGATTAGAAAATGATTTAAGAATTGAATCAGAATCATATTCAGGATCAACAGTAATAGAAACAAATTGAACTAAATCTGAGTTTTTAAAACGTGTTTGAAGAATACTAAAGTTCTTTGACATGATAGGACATGCTCCCTCACATCGAGTAAATATAAAGCTAATTATGGTAATTTTTTCATTAAGATTGTTATCACTAAAAATTTCACCGTTAAAATTTGTAAGTTCAAAATTTGGTACATTAGATATTACATTTAAACTTTGAATTTTTGATTCTGTAGCTTCACGCAATACAAACAATGCTGTCATTCCTAAAGAAAAAATAAGAAGAAAAGCTATAAATAGTTTTTTATTTAATTCATTCATTTTTTATGCAATTATACAATATAATTATCACACCAACAAGCCAAGATGAACCCCAAGTATGAAATAATCTAGTAAGTTGCGGTAAATCAAAGAAAACCATTAGTTCTCCAAGAAAAATCTGTAAAGCAACCATCGCAAGAATAAAATACCCTAGCTGTTTTGCTAGTAATAAGGAATTATTTCTGAGATAATAGTTGATATAAATGCTAAAAAAAAGTAATCCAAAACCTAACAATGAATGTAAATACTTATAAGAACTTAATGCATTTAATTGCTCTCCCTTTGATAATAGTGGATTATCAATGGCGATAAGTTCGATATTTGTTCTAATGCCAGTTCCTAGAAGGATTTCTATTATAATTAAAATCCAAAAAAAGATTAAGCTTCTTGAAATAATATTGTTCTTTTCTACCTTTGCAAAATATTCTGCATTAAACAATTTGAAAGATTGAATACATATATAACTTAAAACTGATACCAAAATAAGAGCAAGTAACATATGTAAGCTTACAATAAAAGGGTTTAACACTGATGAAACCACCAATGCACCTAAAAGACCTTCTGCGATTACGATTACTAATGATAAAAGAGAAGAAAACAATAAACTAAAATGTTTTCTAAAATAGTAGATTGCTAAAATATTGAGTACAATGATTGAAATACCAACTAATACTCCGAGCATACGATTTCCGTATTCAATCCATGCCAGCGTAATATTAAACATAGTTGGATCAATATAACTTGGAATTTGATCAACGCTTAGTGGAGGAATCCATCTCCCAAAACATTTAGGCCAATCTGGACATCCCATTCCAGATCCTGATACACGTACCAAACCTCCAACAAAAATTAGTAAATATGATAAAATAGTTGCAGTAACTGCAGATTGAAAAAAAAGCTTTTTTTTCATTTAGTGGTGATCGTCCTTATCCCCCGATTCATGGCTACCATCTTCGTGAATTGGATTCCCATGGTCATCTGTCAAAGGTAAGGAGTCATAAAATGCAGCACGCTTATTGATTGGATCTTTAATCTCAGGGTTGATTGCACCACGAAATTCTGTATCAGACATTGTAATAATCATAAAGATTGCAAGAAACATTAACGACAGTACAAACGCTATTAAATTCTTTTTGTCATCCCATAATAAGTGCATAAAAAATAATGCTACAATAGTAGCCTTGGTCCCAGCAATCAACAATGCAATAACAATATTTAAAAATCCTAAATCAATATATGATACCCAAACTGTTACTCCAGTCAAAAAGAATAATATGCCAGCAACTATGAAGTAAATCTTTAGTGGTATAATATGATGATGTTCAGACATAGTTATCCTATCAAGTAAAATAGTGGAAATAAGAAAATCCAGATTATATCAACTAAATGCCAAAAAATACCTACTAATTCCATTGGTGTATAATATGCAGAATGTAATTTATCTCTTGCAGTAAGATACATTAACCAAGCAATTAAACCCATACCAATTGCTACATGCAAACCATGTAATCCAGTCATTATAAAATAAATACTAAAGAAAATATGCGGATTATTCATATTTGCAATTTCTGGGCCCATATAAGAATAATATTCACCTGGTAGTTGTCCAAGATGAAATTTATGTTCATACTCTAAATATTTGATACCAAGAAAAATAGCTGCACAAATAAATGTTACAAAAAGCATTATTAATGATAATTTCTTTTTTTTGAGTTGAATTGCCCAAATGGCCAATGCCATTGTAAGAGAACTTCCAATCAAAACAATTGTATTTATTAAACCTTTATTGACATCCAGTAAGAGATTGGCATTGATAAACATATCAGGATTCCATGCACGATATACCGTATATGCAACAAACAATGCACCAAAAGTAAGAACTTCTGTCAAAATAAAGCCCCACATACCAAGCTTAGAAGTTTCATATTGTTGATTTACATCATAAAAATGATGATACAAAAAATCAGGAGATGATTTATTGTGACTCATTTTTTAAATGTAGGTTTAACAATAACTTTATCATAATCATATGGACCATGCGTTAGTACTGGTTCTTCTTCAAAATTATGAGGATGAGGAGGAGAAGTTGTATGAGTCCATTCCATTGTCAGAGCACCCCATGGGTTAGTTCCTGGATCTAACTTATTATTTTTCCTTAAAGACCAAAGAAGATTTACAACTGCAATAAATATAAATAAACCTAAAACTAAAGACCAAAAAGTTGAATAACTATGTATCTCCGCATATTCTTGAGCATAAGTTGCATATCGTCTTGGCATTCCTCTTAAACCAAGTAAAAATTGCGGAAAAAATGTTCCATTAAAACCAATAAAAACTCCAATAGCACAGATATTGGCAATAGTTTGGTTATACATTGCCCCAAAAGTTTTTGGCCACCAATGGTGTAAGCCACCAAGAAAGGCAATAATTGTTCCTCCTTGCATTACATAATGGAAGTGTGCAACAACAAAGTAAGTATCATGTAAATGAATATCTAATGCAACTGCACCAAGAAATATTCCAGTTAGACCACCAATCGTAAATAAGAATAAGAATGATAGTGCATAAAGCATAGGTGGAGTGAAAGATACTTGTCCCTTATACATTGTTAACATCCAACTAAATATTTTTATTCCAGTTGGAATACCTACAAAGTATGTAATAAATGAAAAAACAATTTGAGAAAATACAGATTGCCCAGAAGTAAACATATGATGTCCCCAGACTAGAAAACCAATGAATGCAATTGAAAGTGTTGAATATGCAATAAATTTATATCCCCATATTTTTTTTCTAGAGTGTACTGGTATAATTTCACTAATAATACCAAAAGCAGGTAAAATCATAATGTATACTGCTGGATGGGAATAGAACCAGAAAAAATGTTGAAAAAGAACTGGGTCGCCTCCAAGAGCAGGATCAAAAATTCCAATCCCCAACAATCTTTCAAGGATTAGTAAAACCATTGTTATTGCAATAACAGGGGTCGCCGTAATTTGTACTAATGATGTTCCATAAAGTGCCCATACAAACAAAGGAAGCTTATACCAAGTTAAGCCCGAAATTCTCATTTTATGAATCGTAGCAATAAAATTTAATCCGGTTAAAATTGAGGAAAAGCCTATAACAAAGATCCCGAGGGTCATCGGAATAACATTTGTTGTACTAGTCGTAGAATAAGGAGTGTAAAAAGTCCAACCAGTATCTACCCCTCCTGCAAGAATTGTATAAATAACAAAGACTGCTCCAAGACTATACAAATAAAAACTCAACAAATTCAATCTCGGAAAAGCCACATCTCTTGCACCAATCATTAATGGAAGCAACATATTTCCTAATGCACCAGGTATGGCGGGGATAATAAATAAGAAAATCATAATAGCACCATGTAAAGTGTACATACTATTATATTGATCGTTTGTTATAAAATCGGCCTCTGGCGTTGCAAGTGCTAATCTCATACCCAACGCTATTACACCAGCAAGAAAGAAGAAGAACATCCCCCCAAAAAGATACATAAGACCAATACGTTTATGATCAAGGGTTAGTACCCAAGACATAATTCCCCTTGGATAAGTAAGATAGTTATTTTGATGATTATCGCTCATAAATGTCCTTTAATTTATAATTTTAAATTCCTGAATCCTCTTTTAAAGTTTTTAGAAATGCAATCAACGCATCCAATTCACGATCATTTAAGAGTCCCTGGTAGGTAGGCATTACGCCTTGATATCCGGCTACAATTTGAGATTGGGGTTCTAAAATAGAATTACGAATATAATTATCATCTATTGTAGCACTACTACCATCATCAAACACTCTTTCCTGTCCCCACATCTGACTGGTTTGTAAATAAGAAGGGCCAACAAGTGGCGATCCATCGAGTGTATGACATGTAATACACGCTTTTTTACTATAAAGTTTTGCTCCTAGTTCATCCAAAGGTAAATCATCATCTTCTGAACCAACTTCAGCAAGCCATACATTGTATTGTTTTGGATTCATTACTACAACTTGGGCATTCATTTGGGAATGTCCAGTACCACAATATTCTGCACAAAAGATAGGATAAATTCCTTCCTGTTCAGCATTAAACCACATGACATTATAACGGTTTGGTAAAACATCCATTTTTGCACGCATTACTGGTATATAAAAACTATGTATAACATCTTTAGAAGATAAAACAATTTTTATCGGAACACCGGAAGGAACCACCAGTTCATTCAAGGTAGAACCGCCTTCTGGATAATCAAAAGTCCAAAACCAACTTTGCCCAGTAACTTTGATTTCAATTGCATCATTAGGAACAGTAACCATATTTAGGTATGATTTAATACCCCATACAAAGGTAATAGAAACTAAAATAAGTGGAATAATAACAAATGATGATTCTAAGATAGAATTATGATCTGTACTACTAGTAAGTCGTATTTCATCGTTCTTTTTAAAACGATATTTGATAGCTAGATAAATCATGCCAAAAGTGACAATTGCAAGCAATACGAGTGAAGTATAAAAAATAAAATAGAAGAGGTTGTCAATATCCTGTGCAAATGTTGACACTTGTTTAGGAAACAAATATTCTGTTAATCTATCCAATTTCAATCCCCAAATAAATTGTGATCTTTTCTCCAGAAATTAAAAAGCATAAGACCTATAAAAACGAGAGTTAATATACCACCAATTCGCATAATATTGGTAGCAAAAAGCGTATAAGTATTCTTATATGGATCATAATGATAACAATAAAGAATAATTCTGTCAATTGTAGAACCAATCTTGCCTTCAGAGGCTTCTAAAAGGGCTAATTTCAAATCTTTTTCAGGAAACTGAATTCCATAAAGATAGCGTGATATAATACCATTAGGATTGACAACAACCAATGCTGCAGGATGCATATATTCATCTCGTATTCTATCATAGTAGTACAGAAACCCAATACTATTTGTAATTTTTTTAATATTCTCATTTGTTCCAGTTAAAAATGACCAGTTTTGATTAAGATTGTCAATACCATATTTTTGAACATAGTTTTTTTTCGTTTGATGTGCTAACTGATAAGTTTCATGTGGATTGATATCTATGGTAATAATCTGATAATCATTTCCTGCTTTTAAACTCAAATTTTTCAAGGAATCACCCAATCCATTTAAAACGAGAGTACAAAGCATAGGACATTCAAAATAATTTAGAGTAATAATAGTCGGGATATTTTTGGAAAAAAAATCTTTTAAAACCACTTTTTCTCCATTTTCATTTAAAAATTCTGCCTCTAATAAAATAGGACTGCCTAGATTCTCTATAATATCAACAGTGCCTTCTCCAGGAAATTTTTTCTTTAAAATCTGGGTATATGAAAAATCAGAAAGTAAAAAAACCAATAATAATTTAATTAGATTGTTCATCAAGCATTAACTCTTTTGATCGGTCGATAGGAATTTGATAGATTTGTTTTTCTTCATCAATTATTTTGTAACTATTCAATGATTCATCTTCCAATTTTCTCAATTCCATTAATTTTTTTGATCGTTTACTTAATTTAAATTCATATTCGGTATCATCTAATACACGAATATAATATTCGTAAAGTAAAAATAAAGTTATCCCTATGGTAATTATAAATACCACGCCACCAATTGCAACTGACTTGACTGGAATATCTCTTATTTCATATTCTTTTTTATTACTCATTTTTAATTATTCCTGTGATTAATTGCATGTTTTAGTTCTGGATCATTAATTGGTATCAGTGCATTTCTGGACATAATATGTCTAAACATCCCTACAAAGACCAAAGTAAATCCTAGCATTGTAAATAAATCATAAGCACCAAGATGAACATTATCATGATGCATAGTAGGCATCACAATCCAATGAATATCTAAGTAATGTATTGCTATAATCCAAAGAGCCATGACTTTTAATACTTTTGTGTTACGCTTTGATGCACGAAACACTAATATAAAAAATGGAACTACAAATTTCCCAAAAATAAGTAAAACACTCGCTACTTTCCAAGTTCCTACCCATCTATGAAGATACCAAATTGTTTCTTCTGGAATATTACTATACCAAATAAAATAAAATTGTGCTCCAGCGATATAACAATAAAATACAGTAAATGCAAATAAGTATTTTCCTAGATCATGATAGTGTTCTTTTGAGACAATACCATTTAGGTATCCTTGATCTTGCAATCTAATGAGAGTAAAAGTTAAGAAAGCTAAGAATACTAAAAAACTTCCTGCAAAAATATAAACCCCAAACATTGTTGAATACCAATGAGGCTCTAAGCTCATCAATAAATCAAATCCTACAAAAGTCAGACTAACAAAAAACAACACTGCAAGAGGACTCATGCTAAATAAACTCATTTTCCTTAATAAAGCATGATCTCCAGTTCTATCATGTTTAGTAGATGTGAAATACAGATAAAATGCTATCACATTCCATAAGGTAAAATAGGCTACTGCTCTTGCTATAAAGAATTGTTTATTTAAAAAAGGTGCTTTGACTTGTAGCAAATGATCAGTTGCATTAAAAAGTTCGTGAGAAGGCATCCACATAAATAATTTGTCCATTCCTACAATAATTGGAAAAAATAATAATGTAAATACTGGCATTAGTATAATAATATTCTCCATTACTCTTCTAATCACTGTACTCCATGTTGCAGAAAAACCATGATGAACTAGTGTAAAAAATATACCGCCAAGTAAAATAGACAACCAAAAAAAGTATGAAGTAAGATATGAGAAATAGAATTCTTTAGAAGAAAAACCCAATACAAAATTTATTATCAACAAAACCAATCCAAGAAATATTAAAATATAATTATTGGATTTCTTTGAACTGTAAGTATATGTTTTTGAATCTAATTGCATTATTCTTTTTTCATCTTTTCTTTTTCAATATTTGGTAAATCATCAAATGAAGCATTTTGGCTTCTTTGTAATGCTCTTACGTAATAAACAACAGCCCAAACATCTTCGGTTTTTAATTGATAACCATATGCAGGCATACTACGTAATCCATATGTAATGGTATTGAACATTTCTCCATCAGGTTGATTGCGAATACGATTATCATGGAAATTTCCAGGAATAACAGGATAATCATATTGAGTAACAATTCCTTTTCCATTACCAACTTGAGAATGGCAAGGAGCACAATAAATATTATACCTATCTTGTCCTCTATCTAATATTTCTCTGGTAAGAATAATTGGATTATCAGCTACATAACTTCCGTCTTTATTCTTCCCACTAATAAATGAAACATCTTCGTTATATCTACCAACAGCAACAGTCCCTTCAATAGGTTTTCTCATTGTAGAACCATCTTCAAAAAAATAACTTTCTTCCAATGATCTATATTTTGGTTGGTTATCCATATTTGGATTTAAATGGATTGGTGGATCTTCAAATTTTGACCCACGGAAACATCCCGTTAAAAACAATAAACAAAATAATAATAGTAGTAGTATGTTATTCTTCATATTCATCTTTCAATATTTCAATATCTTTTCCACCAATCTTTTTGAGAAAATCTTCTACTTCTTTTTCATCATATTTTGGATCTGAACTTTCAATGCTAACATAAAAAGCATCGCTTGTAACACTAGAAAATTTTTCTGAATAAAACAGAGGGTGGTGTAAACGAGGAATTTTATTAAAATACATCATCCCAAATACTGCACCAAATGCACTGAACAACACCATTAACTCAAATGTGATAATAAAATAAGCAGGATATGCAAAGAATGGTTTTCCACTAATATTCATTGGATATTCAGATAAATGAACCCATGTTTGAAGCCCAAATCCAAACAAAGCACCGATTAATCCGCAAACACCAATCACATAGCCTAATTTTGATCTTTTTAATCCCATTGCATCATCCAACCCATGTACAGGAAATGGAGAGTGACAATCAAAATTCTTAAATCCTGCATCTTTTATTTGCTCCGCAGCATGTACTAATGCCGAAGGATCATCAAATTTTGCAATTATACCGTACGTTTTCATTAATGATCTCCATGCTGAGGATTAGATTCAGGTAAAACTAATTTTATTTCTGTCATAGATACCATTGGTAAAAATCGTAAAAACAAAAGAAAACCAGTAAAAAATATTCCGAAAGTTCCAAGATAGATTGCAATATCCCAAATGGTTGGACTATACATTGCCCATGCGGAAGGCATATAATCTCGATGCAATGATATCACAACAATTACAAAACGTTCAAACCACATCCCAATATTCACCAGAATAGATGCAATAAAAAGAAATGGAACATGGGTTCTAAAACGCTTAAACCAAAAAAATTGAGGTAAAATAACATTACAAGATATCATTGTCCAATATGCCCACCAATATGGTCCAAGCGCTCTATTAATAAATGCATACGATTCATACGGATTTCCGCTATACCATGCGATAAAAAATTCCATAACATATGAATATCCAACAATGGATCCTGTTAATAACATGATTTGAGCCATCTTATCTAAATGGCTAATCGTAAATATGTGTTTAAGATTATAAATACTTCGTGCAGCAATGACTAACGTCATTACCATTCCAAAACCAGAATAAATTGCACCAGCCACAAAGTAGGGTGGAAAAATAGTTGTATGCCAACCAGGAATTATACTTACAGCAAAATCAGAACTAACCACACTATGCACAGATAAAACAAGTGGAGTTGCAATCCCAGCTAATACCAAATAAGCCAATTCATAATGTTGCCATTGTCTATTTCCACCTCTCCATCCCAAAGCAAAGAATCCATAAATTTTCTTTCTTAACTTAGTTTTAGCTCTATCTCTTAAGGTTGCTAAATCAGGAATTAGACCAGTATACCAAAATAACAAAGAAACTGTAAAATATGTAAATACAGCAAAAAAGTCCCAAATTAATGGACTTCTAAAATTAGGCCACATAGCCATCTGATTGGGCACAGGAAAGAACCAATATGCGAGCCAGATTCTTCCAATATGAATCCCAGGAAAAATAAGAGCACAAATTACTGCAAATAATGTCATGGTTTCAGCGAAGCGATTAATTGAATTACGCCAATTCTGTCTAAATAAGTGCAAAATGGCTGAAATCAAAGTGCCAGCATGACCAATACCAACCCACCATACAAAATTGATAATAGCCCAGCCCCATCCAATAGGAGCATTTACTCCCCAAATTCCAACTCCTTCCCAAATTAAATAACCAAGAGCACCAACAAATACAGATACCAAAGAAAGTGCTAACGCAAATGCCAGCTTCCATTGAATTGGTGCTTTTTTCTGTTCAGGAATTCCACTGATATCATTGGTAATTGTTGTGAATGTTTGATCACCTAAAAGTAATTCCTCAGAATTTTTCTGTGCTCTTGATTTTATAACTGCTTCTGACATCTAGTGGAGTGCTCTTGCATGATTTGTAATTAGTTTCGGATTTTGATTTCTTATTTTTGCAAGATATGTTGTTCGTGGACTAGTACCAAGTTGCCCTAATAAAGCATAATCACGATTACGTCTCTTTGCTTTACTCACTTCACTTTGAGAATCATTAATATCGCCAAAAACGATTGCACCTGCTGGACATGATTGTTGACAAGCAGTTTTAATATCTCCATCTACAAGTTCTCTGCGTTCATTGCTTGCTTTTATTCTTGCTTCACTTACACGTTGATAACAATATGTACATTTTTCCATAACTCCTCTGGATCGCATACTAACATCAGGATTCATAGCCATTTGAACTACTTCAGGAGTATCTTTTGTAAAATTATAAAAATTGAATTTTCTTACTTTATACGGACAATTATTAGCGCAATATCTTGTACCAACACATCTATTATATGCCATTTGATTAACACCATCAGTTGAATGTGTAGTAGCAGCAACTGGACACACGGTTTCGCATGGCGCTAATTCACAATGAACACAGGCAACTGATTGAGTAGAGACTTCTGGATTGTCAGGATCCCCAGAAAAATAATTGTCAATACGAATCCAGTGCATTTCTCTTCCATTTAATACTTGCTGTTTTCCTACTACAGGAATATTATTTTCACTTTGGCAAGCAATAGAACAAGCATTACAACCTGTACAGCTTGTTAAATCAATAGACATTCCCCATTGATGTCCTTTACTGTAATCATATTCTGGTTCTGGATTATACATAGAATAATCTTTTAATTCTCTTCCCTTATCAGGTAAATGTTTTTCAACAGCATGCTTAACAAAATCTGGATGATCTTTGTATTCGTCTAACGTAGCTTGGCGAACTAATTCAGGAATACGATTTTGTGTTTCATCAGCAGATAAACTTTTTGATAAAGCAAGGTCATCCGATTCTAGTCCATAATGATCTTGTGTTCCTGCTAACGGATATTTTTCTTTCAATACTTTGACTGTTGCACCAGAACCATATCTCATACTTTTTGTTGTACGTAAAGGATACATATTAAACCCAACACCATGTCCTACACGACCATTAAAGTCTCTTCCATAACCAAGCTCCAAGGTAATCGTTTTTTTGTTTTGTCCTGGAACAATCCATGCTGGAATTTTTACTGTTTTTTTGTTCAAAGTAATTTCCAACATTTGACCATTCTTTACATTGAGTTGTTTTGCGACTGACATACTAATTAGGGCAGCATTATCCCATGTTAAATGAGTAATTGGTTTTGGAAGTTCTTGCAACCATCCATTGTTTGCGTAACGCCCATCATACATTGAAGAAGAGGCAACAAATACGACTTCAAATTGATTTTCTTTTGTTTTTTGATCTGTTAATGATAAAAGTGAAACATTTCTTGAACGAACCCCTTGAGCTTTCAATAATGCTTTATTATAAATACCATTATGAAGAATTTTATTCCAGGTATTTTCAAAATTAGATTGTTTGGCAATTTTTCTTTTCCAAATATCTTTAATGAAATCATAAGACCTTTTTTCTTTGCCATATACCAATGGAATTAGTATTTCAATCACACTTTTTGATTGGAACAAAGGTCTAATTTGTGGTTGAATAACACTTGGATATCCATCATAAGTCATCGCGTCTCCCCAGGTTTCAAAGAAATGAGATTCTGCTATATGCCAATTAGAATGTTTTGAAGTTTCATCATAGATATTGCTTAAATGAACTATGTTTTCAACATTTTTCATTAATGTTGCAAATTCTAAATCTGCTGAGGTATTGTAAACAGGATTACCCCCTAGAATAATTAGATTTTTAACAGCTCCTTTTTCCATCTTCTTGCAAAGAACACCTAAATCTTTTGAAGAAGTTACATGAGATTTTGTCAATGGATAATAATCAATAGGAGCAACTAATTGATTATTTAGCATTGCAATAACAGCATGAGCTTCGGCTGACAGATGATTCCCTCCAAGAATAATGCAATTACCTTTATTCTTTATTAATTCTTCTGCAACAGTTTTAATCCACAAATTATTTGATGTTTTGACACTTCTAGCATCAGTTTTTAGTCCTAATTTTTTTAATTCACTACACAATTCTTTTAATACTGAGTTGAATTCACCAACAGATACATTTAATCGATGATCTGCATTCGCACCTGTTAAAGTCATGGAGCTTTCTACAACATAAAGTCTATTCATTGTGCTATTTTCATTTTCCAATTTTCTATTTTGTGCAAATTTCTTTGTGTGATAAATATTGTTATCATCACATCCAAGAAAATCAGAACCAATAGATAAAATTGTTTGAGCATTCTCCAAACGATTATAAGGTTGCATTTTTTTTCCAAATGCTTTTTTAATACCTAGATATAAATTTTCATTATTGATTGGATCATAGACTACCCAATCGGCATTAGGATATGTTTTTGCAAAATTATCTCGAAGAACATTGAGTGTTGGAGAAGATGACTCTTGTAATAAAACTGCTAGTCCTTCTCCATTTGAATCATAAATAGATTTAGCATATTTTACATAATCTGACCAAGCCACTTTCTTCCCATCAAGTTTTAATCCTCTAGCACGATCAGGGTCATACATATCTAATACAGTTGCTTGACTAAAGGTATTTGATTTCCCAAGGGAAGTTGGATGTTTCTCATTGCCCTCTACTTTAACAGGTCGTTCATCATGGTTTTCAATCAAAACTCCAATTGCATTATTTTGAAATGGCATTGTACTTGCATAATATTTAGGAATACCTGGTATTGTTCCAATTTCAGCGTCTACATAAGGAATAATTTTCTGAACTGGTTTCTTACAACCTTCCAATCCTGCCAAGGCTACAGATGCTGCCACTAAAGACAGAAAATTTCTTCTTGAAACATTGCTATCTTCATGATGTTCTGATTGTTTTAAATATTTATCATAATCATCTGTAGATGAAATGTCTTTTAAACCTTTCCAATACCCAAATTGATGAGAATTTACTTTTTCTTCACCGTTATGGTTTGTTTTTACAAATCCTTGATTTTTATTTTTTATCTGTGACATTGTTGACAATCCGCTACTGGTCTTGTATTATCATGTTGTTCGATAAACGATGCTACAAACTGATCATAGTCATCAGGTGGAGTCCAATACATATTAGTTACTTGGTCTACTGGCCTCACTTCAGGGCTATCAGATCTATGGCAATCTAAACACCAATCCATACTTAGTGGCTTTACTTGATATACAACTTCCATTTCTGCAATATTTCCATGACAAGTAATACAAGCAACGCCAGAATTTACATGAACACTATGATTGAAATAAGCATATTCGGGAAGCATATGTACTTTAATCCATTCAATAGGTTTTCCAGTTTCCCAACTCTCTCGCACTAATTTTAATTTTTCACTATCTGTTTTCACATAGGTATGACATCCCATACATGTTTCTGTTGGTGGAATAACAGCAGAATAAGATTGTTCGACGCCAACGTGGCAGTATCGACAGTCAATTCCCAAATCTCCAGCATGTAATTTATGGCTATATGGAATTGGTTGAACAGGCGCGTACCCGACATCAGTATAATAAGGAGATCCATAATACCATATAAAAGATGACAGAGAAAATAAAAGTAAAAAGACCCCCATCAATAAAATTCCAGCAAAGTTATTAGTCCATCTGGAAAATAATTGCATACTAATTAATTTGTATCATTAGAGTAGACTAAACATTACATCTTAATTAGCAAAGCAGTCAAGCACTAAATAGGAGAAGGATTAACTTTTAAACTTATGTTTTTTTCGATTTATTAAATAAATTAACCCAATGCAAGATTACTACAAAATTGTATCATCATCTATTTTATATTGGTTTTCTCAAAAAAAATGGTTTGTTTTTAGCATAATATTTGCATTAATCTTTATAAGTCTACCAACACCAATCGGACTTACCGTTCCAGCTTATCATAGTCTTATAATTTTATTTATGGTATTTATTCTGGTGACATCTGAACCAATCCCTTTTCCAGCAATAGCACTACTCACACTGGTCTTACAGGTGCTATTAGGAGTAGCTCCAGCTGATGTCATAGCATCATCATTCATGAATGATGCTGTTTTATTTGTAATGGGATCTTTGATGTTCGCCATTGCAATTGTTCATCAAGGACTAGATATCAGATTGGCAAAAATTATTATCGCTATTTTTGGGAAAAGCAAACGATTATTCCTCGCAGGATTAATGGTGGTTTCTGCCATTCTCTCTTCTTTTTTAGGCGAACATACTATTATTGCTATTATGCTACCTATAGGATTAGCTATTATTAAAAACGTAGACTCTTCAACACTAGATGGAAAAAATGCAATTTTATTAGTTTTATTTTCAATAGGATATGGAACAATTATTGGATCAATTGGTACTCCATCAGGTGGAGCTCGCAATGTTATTATGATTAATTATCTACAAGAATTTACCAACATTCAAATTGATTATTGGGATTGGATAAAATATGCATACCCAATTCTAATGATTCAATTGGTTGTTGCTTATTTTGTTCTCAAATTTGCATTCCCAACCTCACTAGACAACGTACGAGTTCAGGGATACAAAAGATCTATTGCGAAATCAAACAGTGCAACCAATATCAAGCACCTCTTTTCTTGTTTAATTATTGGCTTAATTATAACCAGTTGGTTTTTATTTAACCAAGAACTAGGGCTTGGAATTATTTCTTTATGTGGTGTACTCATATTTATGATTTGTGGAATGGTACCATGGGAAGTAATCAATAAAAATACTAATTGGGGAGTAATTCTGTTATTTGCAGCAACAATCTCACTTGGATTTCAAATTAACGAAACAGGTGCGGCGTCTTGGCTAGTTGAAAAATTTAATGAACTAACATCATCTTTTCCAGAAGATTCATCTTTTAGTTGGTCATTCATGGCAATACTAACTGGTTTAACATCAAATTTTTTCACAAGTTCGGCTACAACATCATTATTGGGACCAATGGCAATTGAACTGCAACCCAATGATATTTCTTTTGGAATGTCGGCTGCAATTGCATCTGGTTTTTCATTTTTAACTGTAATCTCGTGTCCAACAGCTATGATTATCTATTCAACTGGCCTAGTCAGTATTAAAATTTTTTTTAGAGTTGGGTTGTTGATGTTTTCTAGTTCAATTCTTATTTTATATTTGGTCTCAAAATTTTATTGGGTAACACTATGAACATTTTAATTGCAATTGGTGGTAGAGAATATTCCAAACTAACATTAGATCTTGGAATGAAGGTTTCTAATTCGTTCGAAGCCAGCACTACAATTGCATATGTTGGGAAAAAGATTAGTCAATTCGCTGAAAAAGATGTCAGTATTGTTCATCAAAGTCTTGATGAAAGACAACTATACAGGCCTGGAGTAAGAACACTTGAATGGGCATATGACTTTTTAAAATCAAAAGAATATATTGAAGAAGAAAAAGTAGCCACTTTTAATGATTATCTCTTAATAGATGAAGAACAATCGCGAATGCGCGTATTGCTAAAAGGAAAACATTCGAATAAAATTAATCTCATTTTACGTACTGGAGAAATTATTGAACAATTACGTTCAGAGGTACAAGATAACAATCATGATATTACAATCATAGGGGGTGGCAACAATAAGGGAATGCATCATGATTTGGTTCAGTTTATTGATAGTTCAGTATTGGTTGTAAAAAATTATTCTGTTAAGAAACAATACAAAATTTTATTACCCGTAAATAATTCTAAAGGATCAAATAAAGCAATTGAAATTGCTGAACAATTTGCAAAATCCAACAAATTGTTTGTAGAAATTGTTACTGTACTTGAAAATAAATCTTCTGATAACACGCTTAAGAAAATATTAGAAAGAACTGAAGAAAAATTCTCTAATGCTGGTATTAAAAATACTGCAACTATTCTTGAAGGAAATGTTGTTAAAAGAATTGTTGAAAATGCAGGAGATGATAGCATAATAATGCTTGGAGTATCTCCAAAAAATCCAATAACAAAATATTTTTTTGGTAGCAAACCAATCAGTATTACTGCACAGTGTAATTGTCCTGTTCTAGTCGCTAAGTAAGTGCATCTAGTACAGCATCATAATCTGGTTCATGTCCTGTTTGTTCAATCAATTGCGTATAACCAATTGTACCATCGCTATTAATGATTACAACAGCTCTAGCTAGCAATCCTTGGAACTTTCCATTGAGATGTAAAATACCATAATCGTTTGCGAAGGCGTCATTACGCATATCAGAAAGAAAAAGAACATTCTCTAAATTGTTGGCAATACAAAATTGTTTTTGATTAAACGCTAAATCTTTAGATATACAGATTACTGTTGTGTTGTCCATTTGGCTAGCTAGTTCATTAAATTTATGAGCCGAAGCTGAACACACTGGAGTATTGAGAGAAGGAAAAATGTTTAATACCAATCGTTTTCCTTCAAAATCTTTTAAAGTCATATTGACCAATTCATTATCTGCTAATAAAAAGTCAGGTGCTTGACTTCCTACTGTTGGTAACTGTCCAGAAAGATCTACTGTCTGATCGCCTAATTTGATTTGAATCATAATTTTCTCTTATGTTAAATTGAAAGTATTTAAATTCATTGACAATTTAAAACATTTAAAACAATTTATAGGAGTTTTTATGAGCGATTCACAGAAATTTGTACTACCAGCATTACCCTATGGTGCATCAGACTTAGCACCTACTATTTCATCTGATACAATTGATTTGCATTATGGGAAACATCATCAGGCTTATTTTAATATGTTAAACAATTTTGCTGATGGTACCAAATTCATGGACATGGAATTAGACCAAGTGGTCATTGAAAGTTTTCAAGATGGCAATAAAAAAGTTTTTAACAATGCAGGCCAAGCATGGAATCATATTTTATATTGGGAACAAATGGTACCAGGAGGGAGTAATGTTCCTCAAGGAAAATTACTAGAAAAAATTAATGAAGCGTTTGGTGATCTTGATACGTTTAAAGCCAACTTTGTTCAACAAGCTGTTGGAGTATTTGGTAGCGGATGGGCTTGGTTAGTTGAAAAAGACGGAAAGTTAGAACTACGCGGTCTTCCAAATGCTGAAAATCCCCTAGCACATGGTGAACATGCACTGATGGGGATTGATGTATGGGAACATGCCTATTATCTAGATTATAAGAATGTAAGACCTGATTACGTCAAAGCAGTGTTAGATAATCTGATAAATTGGGATTTTGTTGCTGATAGACTAGGTTAACATCTAAAACGATGGTTTCCTTAGTTGTCAATGGAACGTTTCCCAAGAATTCTAATATTGTTGATAAAATTAGATCTTCTGAAATAATCATTGCTACCGATGGTGCTGCAAATTCCTTATTAAAAAATAATATTACTCCACATTATGTAGTAGGAGACTTGGACTCAATCGATTCTGCTACTCAAGATAGCATTGAACATGCTATTAATATTCCAGATCAATCAAAAACTGATTTAGAAAAAGCGTTAGAATGGTGTACTGACAACAATTATTTATCTTTATCAATTTTTGGAATATCAGGAAAAAGTGAAGATCATTTTTTAGGAAATTTTTTTACCATTAATGAGTTTGTTGACAAAATACAATGCGTAATTTATACAGATTATTCTATTATTACGCCATGTATAGGAAAAAATGAATTTGATTCTTTTTCTGGACAGACAGTTAGTCTAATCACTTTACAAAATCATAGCATTGTTTCATCAACAAATCTAGAATATCCTCTGGATTCATATAAATTGGTACCATCATCTAAAGCGATTAGAAATAAATCATTGGGAACGTCATTTATCATAGAATGTTCAGAACCATTAATGGTTTTTCAGTCTATAGACTAGCAGTGGTTGCTAAACTGTTTGCTTCTGTTCTTTGAAGCAATCTATCTTGTGTAGCTTGTGCATTTTCTTCTTTTCCAGCCCATGCTTTTAATGCAGGTTGCTGTAGAGCTCTTCCATAAGAAAAAGTAAGATTCCAATTTGTTTCACTTTTGTTCATTTCATTTAAATGAAGCGTTGCATCTTCATCAGATTGCCCACCAGAAAGAAATGCAATGCCTGGTACATCGCTTGGAACATTGGTGGTTAGACATTCTAGAGTACGTTGGGCTACTTCTTCAACACTTGCTTGATGCTTACAATTATAACCAGATAATACCATATTTGGTTTTAGTACTATTCCTCTTAAATCAACTTGGTGTTCTTCTAATTGGTGAAATACCACATCTAATGTTCTAGATGTGACATCAAAGGAAGTATCGACGGTATGAGTTCCATCCATTAGCACTTCTGGTTCAACAATTGGTACCAAATGATTCCGTTGACACAACAAAGCATATTGAGCAAGACCAGTAGCGTTAGCAAGAATACATTTGTCAGATGGTATATTATCTCCAATGGTAATTACGGATCTCCATTTTGCAAAACGTGCACCGAAACTATGGTACTCTTGTAATCGATCTTCTAATCCATCCAATCCAGTTGTATTTTTCTCATTGGAATCTTCTTCCAATGGATGGGCTCCTGTATCTACCTTAATCCCTGGTAAAATATCTTTGGATTGTAGGTATTCTGGAATCAGCATATCGCTTCCGATAATCTTTTGTCTAAATGTTTCATCAAATAAAATAACTCCACTAATATAATTCTCTAATCCTGGTGCAGTAAAAAGTGTACTACGATAAAAATTTCTAGAAGATGCTGTAGACTCTACTCCAAGACCTTCGAATCGTTTGGTACAGGTTCCTATACTCTCATCTGCAGCTAGTATTCCTTTGCCTTTTTGAACCATCTGTTGTGCAACTGTATGTAATTCAGACATTTATTCTCCTATAGATCATATTCATTGGTTATTAGTTTACTTTCTCCTGTTTCTCCAAAAATTACTCTAGATGAAACAATTGCTTTGTTATCATGGAATTTAACACCAGGGAGCCATCCACTACAAATACCACTTGCCACAAAGAAAACATCTTGCGAAGTACACAATTCATCTGCAGACCAAATCTTATGAATATCATCTCCCAACATTTGATGAGCTCTTTTTTCAAATTCAGCATCATAAAAACGGAGCTGTCCTTCAAAAAATCCATCCAGTGCTTTTACAGCAGTAGCCGTAATAACCCCTTCCGGAGCTGCACCAATGCCATATAACAAGTCTACTTCGCCTTCTACAGCTCTTAATCCACCAGCAACGTCTCCATCTTTGATTAACACAGTGTTGGCTCCAGCAGAACGTATATCAGCAATTAAATCTTGATGACGATCTCTATCCAAAACAATCACTTGTAAATCATGAATATCTTTGTTTAATGCTTGTGCAGTAGCAGATAAATTTTCTGATACACTTTTTGTAAGACTTACATGTCCTTTTAATGCCTTACTCCCACAAAGCTTATCCATATAGGTATCTGGTGCTCCCATTAATGATCCTTTTGGGGCTGCAGCAAGGACAGAAATAGCATCTGGCAAATCATGCACACAATGATTTGTACATTCCAAGGGATCAACAGCAATATCAATCTTCATATCGCTTGTTGTATCTCCTAATTCTTCCCCAATAAACAACATTGGTGCATCATCACGTTCTCCTTCACCAATCACCACTCTTGTATGCACAGGTTCTTGGTTTAATACAGATCGCATTGCTTCTGTTGCGGCTTTATCAGCCATTTTTCCATCACCGCATCCTCTCAAGTGCGCTGCTGCAATGGCTGCTTGCTCGGTAGCACGTAAAAAAGATTGATAATGTTGAAATACTTTACTCATTTTTTCTCAAAAAGGTAAAATGGAAGATATAAAAACAAAAATATTACAATAGAAAGTGGAATAACAATTATTATATGGAATGGAGGTTGTTGAAAAAATACGGGAAAGAAATCTATCAACGAAGCTCCCTCAGATAATTTCATTAAATACCATAAATTTGCTTCATATCCTGGTTCCCCTCCAATCATTAGGTTTAATATATAGGCAAAAGGTAACACCATTAATCCATATTTCACTGCATTGATTAATGAAGAAAAAGTCACATATTGTTTGATGACTACAATGATATAAACAATGGCAAAGAAAACAAGACCATGAGAAGAAAAGAGAGAAACAAAATCAATATGTGGAAACGTAAATTGTACATCAGGCGTGAGTAGCGCCATGGTACCACCACCCATTCCCCAGAAATATGCAAAGTCAAAAAATCTTTTGTCTCTTGTTAATAAAAATAATCCTGTTGCATAAGAAGCAATATGGCATAGATGAAGTGGTACTGTATTTGTAAAATGATAATCTCCCAGAGCAACTAAAAAAAATGGTTTAACAAGTTCCGTGATGATTAAAAGATATCCTAGTGTTTTCTCGAAACCAGCAAACGTATTTTCATTATAATATTTTTTTGCAGTAAATGAAAAAATCAAAGACACACTTAAGATTATTCCCAGTGTTATTAAGTGTATATCTCCAAATATTTCGAATGGAGTGTGATTATCCATTTTGTAAAATTCTGAAAAAATACTGTGTTCTTCCATTTTTTAATGTATTATAGATAGCAGTATCTTTCACTCCAGCAAAATCCTTGATAACTCCCTTTAAATAAAAAGGAGTACTTTTAGAGATAATTTCATTTTTTATTTCATTAATCTTATCCCCATCGAGTGCCCTTAGAACATTCTCTGTGATTTGATAATAATCAATGGTTTTCATTCCACATGTATTAAATGCTTCTTCATAATCATTAACCGCTTCCGTAGGGCATACATCGGTCCAAGCAAATAAGCCTCCAGGTTTTAAGACACGTTTGACTTCAGATAAAAATTGAGGAATGGAAGGATAACAATGCGATGACTCAACATTAATAACGACATCTTGACTATCATCTTCGAATGGTAAATCTGATGCATCGCCTTCAACAAATCTTAGATTGTGCTCATTATGAATTCTGTTACATAATTTGATAGCATTTTTTGAATAATCAATTCCAGTAATTTTTTTAGGGCTTAAATAGCGAGCAATATAAGAAGTGCCTCCTCCTCGCCCCGATCCAACTTCTAATACAGTTTTATCTTGCACAGCTAATTTCTCAACCGTATGATGATACAATTGAATACAGTATCGATACTCTTCGTCTTCATCGCCTAAAGGAGGTTCGTTGCTTTTGTTATCATAATCAAACCCATAATTCATAAAGGCCCAATCAAAATATTCATAGGTATTGGCTAGACGGTCATAAATTCTTTTCCATAAAAAATGCTTTATTTTTTTTGAAAAAAAGAAAATAAATCCTGCAAGCTTTCTAAAGAATGTCCCCATCCTATTATCTTATGTAACTACCAGCATTAATGTCAATATTAGAACCTGTTCCATGGTCAAATTTTCCACTACAGATGAGAGTAATAATTGGTGCAATATCTTCCGGTTCAGTAAGTTTGTTTAGTGCAATATCTTTTATAACAAAATCTTCTCCATATTTATCAATAGATTTTTGTGCCATTGCTGTACGAGTAAACCCTGGTGCAATAGAAAAAGCAGTAATCCCATCTTTTCCAAATCCTCGTGCAATAGAACGTACAAGAGCAACCATTCCTGCTTTGGAAGCTGCATATGCTAAATAATCTGGAGTATCTCCTCTAAATGCAGCACGAGAGGCAATATTAACAATACGACCTCCATTTTTTGTTTTAAAATATTGTAATGCTTTTTTAGATAACACTCCAGTTGCAAGCAAATTAATATTCATGATTGTATTCCAATTTTTAATCCAGGTTTCATCATCCAAATTGATAGAATTCATTATGGCAGTACCAGCATTATTAATCAGAATATCTAACGTATTCCTCCAAGATAGAACCTCTTCAAAAAGTTTAATAGCTTCATCAACATTATTAAAATCTGCTTGGAACAATTCACATTGATCTGAAAATTGTTCTTTTAATTTGGAAGCACCTTCAGAATTGGAATTAAAATGAAGGGCTACTTGTGCTCCAGCATTTAATAATTCTTGTGCAATTGCTTTTCCAATTCCACTATTTGCACCTGTTACTAAAATAGTTTTATCAGATAAATCAATTTTCATCTTTAATGACAACTTTCATTGTACTTTTTTAGTCTCCAATAGTTATAAGGCCATGGAGTAAGAAAACCTACTAACAACATAATAGGAGTTGCCCACCAAGTAATTTGAGCTCCACCTGTTAAGATCACATCAGTAATATTCATTGCTATTTCCATAGCAATCATCGATATAAAAGACATCCCGAAAGCTGTTTTAAGTGCTTCCCTAAAGCTCATTTGCTTACTTAAAATAAATGTTTCTAATGCAATACTTGTCATTAATCCATTAATGATAGCAAGTACCATAATTGAGAATGTTGTATTAAAGAGATCGCTAGGATTGTTCTGAAAGTAAAAAATTGTTCCAAAATCTCCTATTGAACACCCCAAAAGACACCAAGCAGTATTTTGTGCAGATTTTTTCCAAGTATGTTTACATTTCCAACTAATCATAATAGCCTTAATTTAAGTGAGTAAGATGAAAAGTAAATCAATTCTGTTAATAAATAATTCTGTTAATAAATAATTATTATAATCTTGATTGCAGATATTCAAAGATTGCAAATATTCAAAAGCTGTTGTAGATTTATCGCGAAGATGAGAGATAAGGAGAGTAATAAATGAAAAAAATACTTTTATTATTGGTTGCTTTCCAGTTCAATTTTGTTGCGCAGGAAACCAATCTCTTCGGTAGCCAAATAGGTAGAAATACCTTTTATTTCGGAAGTGAAATTCTACAATATGATGTTGAAGGAACAAATGGTCCAGGAACATCCCCTACATTCACCTTAAAACCAGAACTGGCATACTTCTTTTGGGACAATATAGGAATATTTGCAAAGTACTATAGGACGAATGGAACCGGTGAAGAATATGGTTTAGGAGTTATGGCTACGTTTCCAACTTTCTATGTTAATGGTGTCTACAAAGATAATGATGTAGAGGACAAACATTGGCAAGGAACGATGGGAAAATTATTTCAGCTTTCCAGTCCATCACAAATGTATTTGAACTTAGGACTTAATTTTTCACTATACTCTGAAGAGGAAGAAAAACAATTACAACTTATGATCGAAGGATTATATTTCGGTATAGCTTTTGCGTTTTAGAAGAATTATATCTTCTCTTTAGAATCTGAATGGTTACAAAAATTTTCGCCGCAATGAGCTTTGTTAACTTTTTTCACTTGATAAGCACCCTCACTTACACTTTGAATGGCAGCTACTACTTCTTTACGAGATAATACTTCATTATCAAAAGTCACAATAGCGTAGTCTACTTTTCTTTCTTTGTCAAAATCAAAGTTAACAGTTTTAAAACCATCTAAATCTTGCATTGCTTTTGTCACTTTTGTTACACATCCTACATTACACATCATTCCTTCGATAGTATAATTCTCAGATATAACTTTATCTTGTGCAAAAGATATTGTTAAAAAAAGTGAAATTATTAATACTAAATGTCTCATATTGTTCCTTTTATATTTTAAAAGAGTTCGATTGAATATAATTCATCCCCATGCAACAAACAAGCGCAACCAAGCTAAAATACCCTACAAAATCAAGTCTATCAAGATGCAAAAATACCAAAGCAATGCTGACAAAAAATAATACTAGTTGTAGTAAAAATAATATTTGAATGGTTTTACTTAATTCTGGAAAGAAAAATCTTAAAAACATAAGCCATTTCATTATGCTATTTTTTGGATTTCTCATTTTAAAACCAATTTTCTTGTTCCAGCAATCCATCTATCATAATCTTGTGCTTTTCCCTGTATATAACGCAAAACATCTTCGTGGGGTAGAATTAAAAATCCTTCTTTTTTGATTCCTTGCACTGTATCGTCTGCAACTTGTTCTGCGCTTAATATCCCATCTTTTATCAATGGATGATCATCTGCTGGGAGTTCTGAAGTTTTCAACATATTGGTATCTACGAATTGAGGACATAGGACAGAAACCTTGATTCCTTGATTACCATACATAATCGCTAAGTTTTCAGCCAAACCCAATGCTGCATGTTTGGTGGTAGCATAAGGCATTGCTCCAGGCATATTTAATAAACCAGCTGCAGAAACTGTTAAGAGAAAATATCCGTCTTTATTTTCCAACATATGAGGAATTAATACTCTAGCTGCATAAATATGGGACATTACATTAATTTGCCAATTACTATCCCAAGTATCATCGCTAGCATTTAAGGTTCCATGCCCTTGTATCCCTGCATTTGAACAAAATAGATCTACGGAATTAACCTCTTTAATAATTTCATTCAGAGTAAGAGTAAATTGCTTTGAATTTGAAACATCAGCAATATACCCTTTGCCTCCAATTGATTCAGCTACGTGAAAAACATTAGGGTTAATATCTATAAGATGTATAGAACTGGGAGATTCTCTTAGAAATCGTTTTGCAAGTGCTTTGCCAATTCCGTCGGAACCACCTGTAATAATTATGTTTTTATTTTCCAGGTTCATTTGAAGTAGTACCCCAGCAAGGACTCGAACCTTGAACCAATGGCTTAAGAGGCCACTGCTCTACCATTGAGCTACTGAGGCATTCCCTTCTTAAGCTTTGAAAAACTATTATATAATTATTAACTAACCAGCTGTTACTTTGACTGCTTTGTCTCCTCTATCATCTGACTCTATTTCAAACTCAACCGCTTGGTCTTGTTTGAGAGTCTTAAAATCATCTCCTGATTCGATGCTAGTGAAATGAACAAAAACGTCGCTTCCATCTTCTTTAGTGATGAAACCATAACCTTTTTTTTCATTAAAGAACTTTACAGTACCTTTTTCTCTGTCACTCATATTTCTCTCTTTTTAGTTAATAATTAAAATAATAATCGGGGCAATATAATAGAGTTATTTGTGTAATGCCAATTAAATTTAAAATTTAAAATTATATACTTTTAGCTAAGATTCTTTACTTTATATAATGCTATGCCTTTGGAAAATGCTAGACTATAGCTAGTAAATAAAATTGTGCAATAAACCAAATCTCCTACTAAAGAATTGCCAAAAAATGGAAGTGCTAATGTATAACATTCGATTAAACCAAATAATGATTTAGGATACATTGCTCCTGAAATCCATACACCAAAATTTGTTACTAAAAAGAAAATTAATGATCCACTTATACTAGATAGAGCTATGCTGGATACCTGCACTTTTTTGATTAATACTGTCCCTAACAACGCTATACATATGATTGCACCATATATCCATAAAAAACCAGAAGAGAAAATTAAGAGACTATCATAGTATCCTGCATACAGATAATTATTAATCACTAAATCGCTAATCCACATTGCCATCAAAGGTATTAAGATAACAATCCATTTATTTTTAAATACATGTGATGCCAACAGTGCAATTGCAATGATTGGAGTAAAGTTTGCCGGATGAGGAATGATTCTTCCTAGAATCCCAATAACTATTAAGGCAACTATAAGTACAATATTTTTTTTCATCGCTAAGACAAGAAAATTAGTTAAAGTATTTATCATATACAAAATCAAAATCTCTTCTAATTTTTTTATCACTTAAACCAAAATCAGATACTGTTTTATTTTGATGTTTTTTAACATATTTTTTTGAAATAGTTTTTTTAAGAATTTTTTTAAATTCTTTGGTCATTTTTTGATTGGAAAATATAAAAAATTGTTTTATCGTTTTTTCTAAATTCTCTGTTAAATCTTGATAAGTAAAAACAACAAAATTCTTTGATTCTAACTTACCTTGCGCAACTTCTGTTTCTTTATACCAATCAATAATTTCTTTATATGTTTCTTCTCGATAAAATTTGAGTTCTTGTTTAGTCATCATATTTCCATATTTCATTTTTTCTTGCATTGAGAAATAAGACGGAATTGTTTCTAATGGATCTCGAACAATAAAGACAATCTTTGCATCAGGAAATGTTTTCATCAAGGAATCTAATCGAAATACAAAAGGATTCGCCTTAGATAATATTGGTTTATTTTTCTGTAAGAATATTTGTCTTTTGCAAAATTCTCTATAAAAAGAGAATGAATTAAGATTACGTTCAGCATTTTCTGAATTATCTCTGCCTAGATTGTGAGAAAAACGTTTGAATTGAACATCGTATTGCATCCATGGAATTAAATTATTTGTAATCCATTTAGAATCTAACTTATGTAAAAAAAACAGCATTTCATCTTCTTCAACCTCAGTTAGTTTTACTTCATGTCCCTTATCTTTTTTTTCAATTCGATCAAATCTTATTTCTGACAATAACGCTGGGAAAAATGCAATCAATTTTCTAAGGAGAATAGATGGAGCAATCATATCCCAGGCAGTAGATGATGTAAATTGTCTTGATTGAAATAAGAATTTGTGAAAAAATGTAGTGCCACTACGATTAAACCCTATAATGAAGATAGGATTCTGAATTTTTGTATCTTCAAATTCTGGAACTACCAGATAATCAAGAAATAAAAATAATCGATTAATGAAAATATAAAGTGGAAAAAACAATAAAAAAGTAAACAGATAGAGGTATCGTTTATGCCTCCATAATACTTTGAGACAAACGATAAATACCCCCAATGTGGTATTTGAATTACGCATTTATGATGAAGATTTTTTCTTCTTTTTCTTAGTAGTTTTCTTTTTAGGTACTGCTTTCTTAGAAGGAGTTTTTGGGGCTTTAGCTTTTTCAGCTGAAGGTTTTTTATTTTTTAAGAGCTCTAATTTCTTCGCTTTAAGTCTTAAGCGAGCTTTACGATGTTTTCTTTGTACGAGTCTCTTTTTTTTATTCACTTTGATTTATCTCCCTTGAATATCATTATATACAGACAAATGAGTACAGCAACAAAAACTGTAAAGAAAAACAGTGGGAAAAGTAAATCGTGCCAAAAATTGTTCATTAATATCCTTTCAATGTTAATTATAATTCTCTAAAAAAAAATTGGACTTGTTTTTTTCCACCTTCTGTAAATTGCGAACCACATGCAATAAAATCAAATCTTTTATGAAATCTTATGGATTTAGGATTCGGTGGATAAATATTCACTTCACATAAAATAATATCATAGTTTTCTTCTTTTGAAGATTTTATCAAATCATTATAGAGTACAGCTCCTAATTGTTTGTTTTGAAATTCTTGTATCACTGAAATACGATCAATGTACATAAAGTTTTTGTATCGTTCAGATACCCATTCATAATTCATGCTATCATATTTAATATTTTCTGGCAAACACAGGAGAAATCCTGCAGGATCATCATTATAAAATACTATTTTGCAATAATTTGCTTGATCAATAAGTAATTGAAGTTTTTCTTCATCTAGTGCTCCTACTTCTGGTTTATTTACATTGTTTGATTTTAGAAGAAATGAAAAAAAATCATTAGTATAATTTTTTAAATGAATCAATTTTGTTTCGCCAACTCGTTCATACCATTGCAAACAATGGATCCTTGGATACCATATTTTTTTCCATCAGAATACCTGTGTACTGATTCTAATTGATTATCAGAGTAATATATTTAAAGTGTAAAAATTAAACTCCTATTAAAGGGGTCTCCACTGGAATAGCGTTTGATGCAATTGCAATGAAAAAAGAAGTAAACATTATAAATAATACCAGTGTTAATACCATAAGGAAAAAGGCTACAACACATACCCCAATTGCTCGTGTGGTGGAGCTAAAATCTAATGCTTGTCTTACTGCAATTACCATGGCAGCTAATTGCCATAGCGGAACCAACAATTGAACAATAGATCCAATAACAGGTAACGATGCAAATACATAAAATACGCCTGGAGCATATGCAAATCCTAATGTACGAAGTAATTCACCTGTATTGGATTCTGTCTCAGGTTCAGGTAAAATTCTTGTTCCAACAAATGCGATAAAAAATGCCCATATAACCCATCGAGTAACGCTACCAAAAATTGCTTGTGATAACCCAAGGAATAATCCTTGATCTTGAGCTCCTAAAGAAAAAATACCTTCAATAATAGCAACCAATGCAACAGTCATCAATGCCTGTCTTGTTAAACTTTTGTCAGCTTCAACTTCTTCATATAATTCTGAATCAAGAATAACTGCTCTATATAATTTCTCTAAATAATTCATTACTCCCTCCAATATAAAAACAATGTATTAACTGTTGTAACAAAAATCGCAACTGCAATAATTATATGTTCCCAAAAAGTTTGATCAAACTTATCTGTATAATACATCAAACTTATCTGTATAATACATTATATCGTTAGCAAAAAATGTTATTATTCCAGCAACCAAACAAATTTTTAGAAATGATTTTTTGTTCACTATTTCTCTAAATCTCCTTCTATACAAGTGGTATTAAATCCTCCTCTTGTATTATAAACAGAAGTTACTTTAAGTCTTTGAGTATTAAGAACATTTTTTAGATCAGAATAAATTTTTTGGGTAACAGCTTCTTGATAAATACCTACATTTCTAAAACTAATGAAATAATATTTTAATGATTTCAGTTCGACACACTTTCCTCCATCCGGATAATATTCAATTATTATTTTTGCTAAGTCTGGTAAACCACTAAAAGGACAAACAGCACTAAATTCCTTAGTTTTAGTAATGATATATTGATCTTTGCTATCAAAATCAAATGTTTCAAGATAGTCGGGTTTAATTTTATCGACCGTATCAAATTTGAATTCTTTTCCTTCTGCTCTTGGCATTATTTGCTTCCTTTATATGTACAAGAAGAAT
>Ga0208879_1000256_pt1 | contig 57259 bp, 54 predicted proteins | sample Knorr_S15_td_Bot_FD_185605 | JGI IMG/M metagenome (GOLD analysis project Ga0208879, IMG submission 185605) | Marine microbial communities from Southern Atlantic Ocean transect - Knorr_S15_td_Bottom_ad_5009_LV_A (SPAdes) (version 2) | ecosystem: Environmental > Aquatic > Marine > Oceanic | place... | reverse complement strand
AACAATAATCAGACTGGACGAGGAGCACAAAGCAAGAAATAATCACTCTGTTTGAGGACAAAAAAGACGGTTTTAAGTGGATCCAATACGCCGCAAATGGGTGGATCTATTAGGGTGCCAATCGACACAAGTCAATTCGGACTTACCTATAGACTGCTTACCCCTGAGAATTCGGACGATGCGCTGGGTCGCACTGACGTTCAATGGCAAACGGTTTTACTCACACAACATGAGAAAGATTCGAGAGCTTAGTTCAATGTAAGAACAATAGCAGGCTTTACTAAGTAACTTATGGCGTGACATTTAAAATTCAAAAGTAACCAAATGATTTTAAATGTAATTTAATGAAATAATTCTGATATATTAAACTGAAACCAGGGATGATAGTGCTTCGGTGAAGTGTCTAAATGGGATGGACATACTTTCGACTTTATCATGACGATAAAGCAATCATTAGACCTCATCTTTGAAAGCCTTTTCGCTTAGAGCTAGATTAAGCCCTTTTGTTTAGGCATTGCACCGACTTGTAAATGGATAAAGAGAGCTCTGTTTCTCTTTCTTACTTTGATTTTGAGGCTGACTGGATGAGACTCACTTATTACGTCAACAGATTACAAAGCCTGCGACCTGATAGGTCTTCAGGTAGAGCCAAACCTCATAAAGTTTGCATGATGTTTGCTGTCATGGAACTCATTGAACAAGGACATATCCAAGATAATAAAATTTATTATGATGATGCTTTAAAGAAACGCTTTAGCTGGCATTTTATGCGATTAAAGCAAAGCAATGATACTGACAGTCCTTTCCTACCGTTTTACCACTTGAAGTCTTCTGGGCTCTGGCACTTAAAAGTTTCAAAACAGAATACAGCTGCATTTGACTCAATGAGATCGGCTACTAATACGAAAATTCTTAGTCTAGTGGATTATGCATATCTTGATGAACAACTATTCGTATACCTCAAGAGTCCAAGTACTGCCCCTATTCTTAGAAATGCACTAACAGCCAACCTTGACACTTTAGAAGATCAATACTGTCGCTGGGCTAAATCTATAGGAAAGTCTGAAAAAACTATAAAAAATTATGTTGGCGCGTTGAAAAACTCTATACCGAATTGGTTAAATGATGCAGGAGTTTCAAAGCAAAGTCTATTAAGCATAAGCTCTTATTATGAGTATGAAACTATTGTAAATAAAACCTTCGAGCTAAGAGAATTTGTAGCAAAAGATAAGCAAGGTAAGGGAATGTACAGCTCTGCAATTAATAGTTACAGAGCATTTTTGTCAGACATTACACAAGTAAGTGCAAAACAAGATATAGATAATATTATTCTAGATAGCTCTATCTCTGAGACACAAAAAGCCGTCATGGTTAATACGCGTATAGGCCAAGGCAGATTTAGAGATGACCTGATCAGTCATTGGAAAGGTTGCGCTGTTACCAAGTATCAAAATTACTCATTCCTTATAGCGTCTCATATTAAACCATGGTCAAAATCTGAGAACGACGAACGCCTTGACCCATTTAACGGCTTGTTACTTCTAGCCAATATTGATAAAGCATTTGATTTGGGATTCATCAGCTTTAATGAAAATGGCCAGATTTTAATTTCTGATCATTTGGAAGAATGCCAAGTACTAGGCATACATTCCAATATGAAGATTATGTTGGCCGACCAACATCAAGACTATTTAGCTTACCACCGCGAACATCAATTCAAACAATGACTATAAGAGTTACTTTACAAAAAGAAGGCAAGAGCTCGAGGCGTGAATACAAAACTCTCGCTCGCGCTACCAGTGCTATTGAAAGATGGTTTAGTGGCAATAAAGGAATGGCGCTGATTTACCAACCGGGGGAACAACCAGTTGTATATAGAAGTAAGCATGAGTTACCTGTTTTGAAGCAAAGTACACAGACGAATTTTTATAGAACAAAAGCATGGCGAGAGCTGAGACTCTCTATTTTGCTAAAGTCGAATTGTAGTTGTAAGATCTGTGGCATTACTTCGGAAAGAGGTGCGATCTTACATGTCGATCATATTAAACCACGTAGCCTATACCCAGATCTTGCACTAGATAAAAGTAACTTACAGGTATTATGTGAAGACTGTAATATTGCTAAATCTAATAGTGACCTCTAAACAGTTGTCTAAAGCTGCCAGAACGCGCGACCTTTGCCTCCGGAGTGCAAAGCCACCAATCAGCGCTTTATGGCTTACCCTCAGACGGCCTATCAAAGCTTTCATCATTACCGAAATAAAGCTGGCTTAGTCAGCTTTTCTTTATTTATAGATAGCTCAGGCAAAGGCTATTGTTTCTCTAAAGCTATTTAACTCTCCTTCGGTTTCTTCAAACACCTCACACTGCGATTTTGCCACCCGCTTTTTTAATACGGGTAATTATTAGCGCTAATTGAGTTTATAATACCGGTTAAACAGTCTTTGAATTACATCGACCAACTTGAGTAGAACATGGCCCATAAAGTACGTTATAAGTTTAAAGGTGTGGCAAAAGAGATAAATTTTTCTTACAGCCGCCATCAAAATATGCATGAAGCCGTGGCCGAAGCTGAGGGAATAGACCTTTCTCAGTTCCTGCAAACTGAACAGCAACTTGCCGCTATTAGTAAAGATAAAAAAACCGTAAGAAACTTCAGAGATACCGAATTTGCAAAAATGGGGTTTTCTGATTTGTACTTTTTAAAAAACGGGCAAGAATGATGGTTGCGCCCTTTCAACACATACTAGACCTTTGAACTACTTTGCTATTGGGGATTAACGGCCAAGTCTTAAAAATGGAGGGCTCGATAGTGTTCGAACCTCTGCCCCTGGAGTGCAAAGCCACCAATCAGCGCTTTATGGGTTACCCTCAACCAACTCATGAAAAGCCTCAATCGCCCTATCAAAGCTTTCATCATTATCAAAATAAAGCTGACTTAGCCGGCTTTTCTTGATTTTGTATGTCGCGCTGGCAAAGGCTAGTGCTTCTCTAAAGCTACTAAACTCTTCGTCGAATACAGTGAATACCTCGCGCTGAGGTTTTGCCACCCGCGTAATACTCCCATTCACTTCATAATCGAACCCTGCAAATTGAAGACGGGAAAGGGTTTCTTTGCCTAATCGCATGCCGCCTTTTAGGCTTATTTGAAATGCCGCGTCCATTTCTTCAATTTCTTCCATACTCCAGTGGTTAAACACCCGAATGGCCTTTTTGTACTTTTCCGCCAACCGCTTTTTTAAGACGGTTATTCTGGGTTCTAGCGTGGCGTTGTGTTCATTTTTTAAAAGATCAGTGCATTCGTTGCATGAAGGCACGGAAATAAAGTCGGCCTGTAGATGTCCGTCTTGCCAGTCGTGAATGAATTTTATGGGTGGAATAAAGTCTTGCCGTGCAGCTTCGCAGCCGCAGTAAATGCAGCGATTAAAATCAGCCGAATGTACCGCGTTTAGTGGCTGATAGAATTTTTGATAATTCTTAACTGACATTCTGCTACATACGTAAAGTTGAAAGGGTGCAAACGGTGATTACAGTACCACAGTCGCTTTTTTAGGGTACGTTAATAGTGTTCAACTAATACAAACGCCGCCCTTGTGCGGCGTTTGTTTCATTCAGATACGATAAAAGCTACAACCGCGACGGTCTACTGTGCGGGTCGCCCTCACCGTGGCCTTTTGGCGGTCTTTGTTTAGGCTTTGCAGCAATAGGTGTTTCGCCTTCACGCTCTTCTCCTTCTTCATCAATATCCCATGTGCCTTCTTCGCTCCACGGGTCGTCGTCGGGGAATTCCCCTATATTGATTTCTTTTACCGAGTAATCGGGCTGATAACGCATGTCGTAATTGGCCGCCCGCACTATGGCAATACATAACATTAAGGCCACAGCTAATAGCGGAACGCCCCCTATTATCGACGCCGTTTGAAGCGTTTCTAACCCACCTACAAACATAAGCACTATAGGCATAAACGATAACGCGAATGCCCAGAACAAACGGTTCCAGCGCAATGGCTCTTCGTCTACTTCTTTTTGCACTACAGCTGCCAGAATGTAAGAAATGGAGTCGAAGGTAGTAGCGGTAAAGATTAGCGCTAACAAGGTGAATACAAAAATGACTATGTAGTCCAATGGCAGCGTGTGTAGCATGGCGAAAATCGCTGCCGTAGGGCTTTCTTGGTTAAGAATACTCACCACGTCTAGTTCACCCGAAAGCTGCAAATACAAGCCATAATTTCCCATTACCATGAAGAATAAAAAGCAGCCCATGGTGCCGAAGAACATGGAGCCCGCCACCATAGTGCGAATGGTGCGCCCCCTTGAAATGCGCGCGATAAAAAGCCCTACGCTTGGTGCAAATACCAGCCACCATGCCCAGTAGAATATGGTCCAGTCTTGAGGGAAATGCGTGTTTTGAAAGCCATTAAATTCGGCAAAAGGCTCTAGCCAGGTAGCCATTTTAATAATGTTGCTAAGTACTCGGCCCAAAGCATCTAGGCCGGTATTGGCCATAAACAACGTAGGTCCCACAACAAATATAAATAGTAGCAATCCTATGGCCAGCCAAAAGTTAATGTCTGACAGCAGCTTAATGCCCTTCTTTAAACCTACATACGCGCTGTAGCCAAAGATAGCTGTACAGGTTACTAGCACCAGAACTTGGGTGGTAAGTGATTTAGGCACGCCGAATAGTTCGTGCACCCCTTCGTTGATCATAGGCGCAGCCAAACCCAACGTGGTCGCCCCGCCGCCTAACATTCCGAAGATAAAGCTGATGTCGATAATTTTACCCAGCCAGCCGTGAGCCATTTTCTCGCCAATAACCGGCATGAGTGCTTCAGATATTTTAAGTACGCTGTGATTGCGCACATAGTAGAAGTACGCAATAGGTACGGCGGGAATGAGGTAAATTGCCCAGGCAAGCGGACCCCAGTGGAAGATACCATAGGCTGCAGCCCATTTTGCGGCTTCGGGGGTTTCACCTTCTATGTGAAACGGTGGCGCTTGGTAGTAGTACACCCATTCAATCATGGACCAATACAAAATAGACGCGCCTATGCCTGCACAAAACAGCATGGCAGCCCATGATACTGGCGAGAACTCGGGTTTCTCTTCCGGGTCGCCTAGTTTTATTTGTCCAATGTCGCTGAACATGATGTAAACCATGAACCCACCAGCGCCAACACCAAGCAAGAGGTATAGAACCCCAAGCTTACTGGTTACGAAGTCTTTTGCGGCTGCCACCCACTGTGCGCCTTGGTCCGGCCAAATAATTAGAGGAATGGTGACAGAGAGAAGAAGAATAAGAGAGCCAAAAAAAGTGGGCTTGTCGATTACGCTAAACGCGCCTTCCTGTTTAATAATGGCCTTGGAGGAGGCCGCATCTCGGGTATTACTACTCATACACGATCCTTTGTTTTGTTTTTATAGATGCCTTATACGTTTGGCTTTAAACGGGCGATCTTAAAAAACAGTTTATCAGAATTGTGTTAGCTATTGGGTTGCTTCAAATCGATGTGCGTCTATTCATTCGTGCTTTGGTTGTTAGCATGCCCATGCCCAATGCGGCCATAGATACCGCAATAACGCCGTTTAGATAGTTGAAGAACGCATAGGGCACGTAATCGAGCACGTTAACGCCCAGGGTGGCAGAGTAAAACGCACCCGCCGTTGTCCACGGAATAAGGCCTGTGGTCATAGTGGCACCTTCTTCTACCGACCGAGATAGCACAGCGGGGTCAAGGTTCTGCTGTTCATATTTCGGTTTAAACAGCTGGCAATTCAAAATGATAGAGATATAGGCCTCGCCCATGGCCACATTGCCTAGAAAACCAGACGCAATGGTCACAGCAATTAGGGTTGCTGTGCGTTTTACCCGTTCAATAATGCCTGTCAGTAACGCAGCTAGAAAGCCTGCACCGTGCAGTATGCCACCCAATGCGATTGCCATTAAGGCGAGGAGCAACGTCCAGCTCATACTGCTGATGCCGCCTCGTCCTAGTAAGGCATCTAAATTTGCGATACCCGTATTTTGAGGGGTGTTTTCCCACAATGCGTTAAGCACGCTAATGGTATTAGTATCTTGATAGAAAATGGCGATGATGACGGCAAGCAGAATACTGCACGACATGGTTACTTCAGCCGGCACTTTCTTGATGCTCATTACCGTAAGCAACACCAGCGGTAACAGTGTTATATAGGGTGCAAGGTTATAGTGACTGGCGAGTGCTGCTTTTATTTCAGTTATTTCGTCAACATTTAAGCTTTGGTTTGCGTAGCTAAAGCCAATTACCAAGAAAATTACTAAGGTTAGAAGAAAGCTAGGCAGTGTAGTTAGCAGCATGGCGTACATATGCCGATACAGGTTGGTACCCGCGCTCATGGATGCGAGGTTGGTGGTATCAGACACCGGGGACATTTTATCGCCAAACGTCGCACCACATACCACCATGCCTGCCACAATGGGCAGTGGTATGTTCATGGCAGCGCCAATACCCATCAGCACTACACCCATAGTGCCCACCGTACCCCACGATGTGCCTGTAGCTACCGACATTACCGCACACAAAATTAATCCCACCGCAAGGAAGATACTGGGGTTTAGCCAACTTAAACCGTAATAAATTAGCGTTGAGATAGTGCCGCTTTGCATAAAGCTGGCGATAACCATACCAATGAGGATAAAAATATAGATTGCTGGCATGGCTCGGGTTAACGCGCTGGTCATTAAATCGCGGATTTGCAGGTACTTGTACCCCAAGCTAAAGGCATTGATACCAGCCCATAGCAAACACAGAAATAGTAATGCATGCAGGCTAATGCCCAGACCAAATAATCCGCCTGCTATCAGTGCGACAATAACACCAAAACAAAGTAGTGACTGAGTAAAACTTGGGCGTTGAATAGGCTGCGGCGACATTATAGGCACGTTGATACGCTTAAAAATAAACTAGTGAAAAACAGTATAACGACTTTGCTATGCGTTGGAATGACTTTGATGTTGCATTGGATTGGACGTTAGAGTTGCAGCCACGTCTAAGGTAGGCGTGCTCGATTCTGATATAGAAAGGCTGAAGGAGATTATTCCTTCATAGGTCACTAGAAAAGGAAATGGCCCGCCCTAGAGGATTCGAACCTCTGACCTCGGCCTCCGGAGGGTAAGGCGACAACTTGTGGTTAATCGGTAGATACAGTTAATATAAGGATTGTAGGTGAAATATCAACAGGTATGATTTTGGATTTCGATGCCTATTTAAACCATTTGATGTAAAAGTTTGCCACAAGGTTCCGATCTTGATATTGTCAATTTTGACATCCACCCTGAATCAAGACTGATGAAGAGAGACGAGTCGATTTCGCTAAAGCTGTCAGAGATATCTGGCTACCACCCAAAGATTTCGGAGCTAGTCGCGAAGTTAGCCGATAGAAGCTTTACCGCTTCAATTGCACATTTGAATGAGCGAGCAGCTGATCACTTTTTGCGTCTTCACCCGATTTGTATTGCTCAATATCGCGGTAAATTTTTTGTCGTTGGAGGCTTTAGGTCGTTCCAGATTGCTGAGTTGATTTTACAGTCAAATGCTCAAGTCACATGCATCCTCATTTCTTCGAAACAAGATATAGTCGATATCGCTAAAACGGATATTTTGTTTTCACCACTAGTATTTTCGTTATCAACCAAAGTGGCCCAGCAGACAGAGAAACTGATAGAAATTGTTGGGACCGAATTTACTAATAAGTATCATGCTGATCTGGCATCTGCGCGCTCGCTAACTAGAGCTCATGAGCGCAGCCGATGAGTTATGAGAATTTGAGCGACATAGAATTGCTGGCGTCGAGAGCCGGGTTATATGAGTCCGAGCTATCGAGCTATTTAACGTTCATAAAAGCACCGGATGATTTCAAAAATGGTCAGGCGGCAGTTATAGGGTTCAAGCGGATGCTGAGCGTCCCATGGGTTGCTGATCTGAAGGCACCCAGCCTTGATGAGTTGCAAGTAATTAATTCTCGCTTAGAGCATGCACTCACCACCTCTCCAGACTTAGCTCAGTTCACTATCTCGACGAATACGTTGCCTAGAAAGTTAGCTCGCGGAATGTTGGGCGACTTACCTGAATACACCATTCTATTTTTTCATTCGCAAAGTCATCACACCCTAATTGAACAGATGAAGCAGTTGGTGTGGCTGGAAAGTCCGGAAGCTACGCATAAGGATGTATATGATTACTGCCTATTTATTCGAGTTTTATCTGAAAATCATATTCCTCAGATTATGGTAGACAGGTTTCCTGCACAAGCTCCGTCGGCAGCCACTATTTACCAGGCACTGTGTGAATTCATCGAATCTGAGAAACGGAATCAAAGCCAGAGCGACTCTTACAAACTTAATATGCTCACCAACGCTAAGTCTGCTCTTAGGTACCTAAAAGCGATTACGGGCCGTGAAGTTGTGCGTCGGTCTCGTCGGGGCGAGACAAAAGTGGTAGAAAGCCGCCGCTCACTCGGTGTGCGAGGATTTACGCGCTTAGGCAGTCAAGCCTTTGTCAAATACCTAACAGTTCCTGATGAAGATGAACTGTTCGATAAAGGGTTCGTGAGAGGCTACGACGACTTTGAATTTGAACAAGATGAACGAGATGAACTAGATGCTCAGGGCGTCGAGCCCGCCGAACTGGAAAAAGACCGTCAACTAGCCTGGTTTATGGATATTTCTTCGCCGCTGTATACCCAGCAATTTCGAGCAAAAGTCCGGCAACAAGGACAGGTTGCACGAATAGAAAGACACAACCAATATTTGCCTTCAAACATTCACCTGATGAACGACGTTGAAGCGCATGCTTTACTGCTGCGACTTGAAAACGATCCTGTAGATAGCAAAGAGCAGGCAGCACTGATACTGACCGTTTATATTATGTTATTGACCAGCTCACCCTTTGAACGGGCGAAGTCCTTTAGTTTGTTTTACGATGAAGAAGATGGTATCTCGAGAATCGATGACGGTATCGGCTATGATTTGATGTTAGATGTTTGGGTGGTGCCACGACTTCGATTACCGTTTACGACAACCGAACTTAACTTGCCGGGTGCTCTAGCGCCAAGGGAAAGCATCGAGCTACTGGTTCATTCGCAACGAGTAAAAGAGCTAATAGAGCAGTTTTTTCAACCAAAGGAGAAGCTGACGAAACCTCTCTCACGAATGCATTTCAAAGCGCCTAAAGTTGCAGAATTTCTAAAGACCGTTGATGAGCGATTAACTCCGGCTAAAGTTTCAAACTACCTCATTCTAAGCTTGGCAGCATCTACAAGCGTATCTGTAGCTGGCTACTTATTTAATCGAGCGCTGCCAGGTTCATTGGCAAGGTATTATTACTCGTCACATACGGAGCATGAATACCAAGAAATTTACAATGAACTTGTATTGAGCAGGCTCCCCAAATGTCACTTTGAGCACGACAAAGCTAAGCGGCCGGTTAATCCATTCTCAAACCCTGACTATGGCTTTGGCGCACGCTATGTGCCTGATGCTGCGAGCATCCGTGAAGCAATAGAACAGATGAGTATCGACTTATATGGAAACTGGCGCAAACTGCAGTATCACTCTTTTATTCAATTTCATAACTGGTACACGGTTTACTGCATTTTTGCGCAGTCACTGCTTACCGGCATAAGGGCAGTGGCAGATCCGTTTATTGGTACTAAGCAAGTTATCGGCGCAACTGGGCTGGCTGTTTTCAGAGATAAGGATACAAAAGATCAGTTTCATACCCGCATTCTGCCGTTACATCCGTTAGCACTAAAATTGGCAGAGGAATATGAGCGGCATCGTATGGCAGTCCTCGAGAAAATGCTGCTCATCAATCCGCTGTTTTGCCGTAGCGAGATTTTAGCGTCTGATACGACATTCTTTATTGATTCAGAAACCAACCAAGTACTTGAAGCGCGCCCTCGCCACATTAAGCGGCTTCTAGGGGCGTTTAGTGTGCTACCAATCAATTCAAATCGAAAGTTTCTGCGCTCCTATCTAGAACGAGAAGGGCTAACCCCAGAAGCCATAGACGCAACCTTAGGTCATGCTTCGTTGGGCGAGCCTATTGGGGATAGCATGTCGACCTTCAGTTTTGTCGACTTAAGGCATGAGCTCTTTCCTGCGCTGGATAAACTCATTGATGAAGTCGGGCTGCGCGTATTGAAGGGACTGGCACCATGATGTTTGCTGACCTTTCCGATGACTTGGTCGAAGTACTTACCGATGTATTTAGCATTGACGAGTCTACGCAAAGCATCCCGATATTCGATCGTGAGAGTGTTGAGAAAATTTTTTGGAAATTGACGAGTTTTGATGAGGCCTCTGCCAAAAAGCTTGCTGAAGAGCTGTCTGTTTTTGTATCTAACCTCAAGCGCCCAGATGATCAGGTATTAGTTACCGCGGTAATACAACGACCTGCCGCAAGGGTAACAGAGAGCGATATCGCGCTGATTGCAAAGCTCGACAAGACTGAGCAGATTTTCCGTCGTCTTCTTGAGCAAGATGAGCGCAGCCCCAAAGTTGATATGGGGCTAGTGTTGTTCAGTGCAGTCCGTTATGGCGGTCTCCTTGATAAACATAATCTTGAGCAACTCTTTCACAAGCTAAGGCGCGGTGAGCCGCCTGCAGTCATTGGCAAAACCGCTTGGTATTTGTTTAAGCATGATGTCGGAGGCAAGGTTATCTGGCTTCCGGAGCCTTTAACATTAGGGCTGATAACACAGTGGTGTAGCCAGAAAAAAGCCGAGGCTATGCAACAGCAATCCGCTAAACGGTATGGATGGCACCATTATGTTAATGAAGTAACGAAGGCTGGAAAGGACAAAAAGCTCACGTGGACGCCCAAAGATTTTTTAAAAGCGAGTAGTGCTCGTTTAGCAATGGACATCGCTCCTGCATTAGTCGACGTTGCCAGTGGAAAAACAGCAGTTTGCGCATTTCATCAACATACCTGGCTGCGGTTATTGACTGAAAAGTCGCCTACTTTGGTAAAGGAGTACAAACAGAGAGTAATCCGTCCAGACGAGACCATGAGCAGTCGATTTGACTACCTGCAATCGTCTTTCGATACCGAGGTACTTAAAAGAGTCAGTAAAATAAGTGAGCAATTGAAGGGAAGACCTATTCAGCATTGTATTGATGCGATCAATGAGGAGCATGGCGTTTTTGCTGCACGCCTGTCACCAAACCTAAATTTATTATTTGAATGGATGCTTTATCGGGTAGTAAACCCAGGCTCATGGTCAGGTCCGTTAAAGATGTCGTCTGCTATCAACCGCTTGGGACTGTTGCATCGGGCTTTTCGCACTCATGAAAAGGTCGGCGATGTGCTGTTACTCGATGCTCAAGAAACCAGTGAAGTTTACGAAGCGGTGATCTGCGCCTATCAGAAGGAGCGGAAAGTAACGGTGGCGAGAGCCTTGCGAGATTTCCATGATTTCTTGATCCGAAACTATGGGGTAGAGCCAGACTATACGCCAGACAAGTACATACTGAAGGAAAGTAAGAAGAATAAAGCGCTATCGGTGGACGCCGAAGTTCTCATGCCTTGGGAGTATTTGCAGCTAAAAAATTATCTGACGCGGGTTGTGGCTTCATCAACGCATCAAGACATTGCACGGTTAGTATTGGCTGCTCTCATATTAGGATATCGTGCCGGCTTTCGGCGCTCTGAAATCCACTACCTGCGTGTGAATGATTTCTCGATATGGGACGAGAAGCCTGAAGTTACAGAAATCATCGTGAAAGAGCACCAGCTAAGGACTCTAAAGTCACCCTCTGCTTACCGTCGAATAAAAATTGGCGTTTTACTCACGCCGCCTGAGCGTCGGTTTTTACTCGATTTAGTCAACGAGCGAAAGCGACGAGACGGAAGTGGGGCTTTTATATTTCGAACGGCAGATTGTGAACGCCCCTTTATTTCCGCGAAGCGATTGTTTGAGCCACTGGTACAACTGCTCAAACAGGTCACTAGCAATCCAGTCATGCGATTTCACCATTTACGCCATAGCGTGGCAACCTGGAACTTTTGGCGATGGATGGCGCCTTCAAGTGGTCAACATTCAGCAATTCCAACCCTTGCTAAAATGGTCAACTTTAAACAGGTTGCGGCAGAGCGTCGGGCAATTTTAGGTGTTCGAGAAGGACTAGAGCCAAGCAGAAAAACACTTCATGCGTTGTCGATGATGATAGGCCACTCTCACCCTACCACGACGTTACGGCACTATATCCACAGCACTCATGTCACGCTTCACGACCAACTTTGTTTGGTTCAGCCACGTTTGAAAAAGAAAGTATTGGCTGAGTTAGCAGGCGTCACAACGCGAGGCTTATTAAAGTCTATGAAAAATAAGGCTGTCGTCGCGGGTGAGCCACAGCTTGATGAATGGAAGGCTATTGCGGTTCGTGACAAGTGCCTGACCACATTGCGCGCGCTTCAGGATAAGAGCCTAACCCCAAAAGATTGGCGTAAGAAGACAGCACTTAATCTGACCTGGCATAGCCGGGAGCCAAGTGGTGAGCGTTCAGAGCTTATCGATTATTATCTGGCAGCTAAAGATTATTATGAGGGCACTGAGCGTATTGAGTGGTTAGAAAACCGATATGCCATATTCGGTGCAACGCTGAATGAAGTGCTTGAGCAATCAAGTGAGCTTTTCAAGCTGCAAATGAGGGTGCGAAAAGGGAATAGTACTATCCCACGCCCACGCCATTGGGAGCGTATTTCAGTCGAGCGGTTGGACTACTCGACGGGCGAAATCTATCACGACTCAGATTACTACAAGCGGTTGCCAAGCCTCCCTAGGCAAATACGTGAACGAATTACTGTCGAGCGAATGTTAGTTGCGGCGCAGAGTTTAAATAAAACACAAAAGGGCAAGCTGATAAAGGCACTTGATTACTTCGTCAACCATTCAAACCGGCGCGATAGCGGTATTAGTTTTACAACAAGGCGTTCGTTAGATGCGTTTGTTACGGCTATCCGCTCGCTACAACTAACCGTCGCGGGGCGCGATGGACAGCATGCTGAGCGCCTAAGAATTACCATCAGTGCACCAGAGTTAAATCCCATATCTGGTAAAAAGCAAGAATTGGTTGATTATTGGAATAAAAGGATCGGTTTTAAGCGCTATCAGATAGCATTCCGCGAGCGCAGCTTGGGCAGCAAATACAAACATGGGCAAGTGCATGTTGACCTGATGGCAGTTGAGGCTGAAACCTCCGAAATCGAATCGAGTAGGCGCCGGGTTGCTGACGCCGGATTTCGGGTTGGGCTTTATGTGTTGTATGTTACGCAGGCAGTTTGGGCGTGACCCTAACCGAATATTTGGCTCGTCGATTAGACACACAATGATTATCTAATCAAAGATACGGAAGCCAACTCTCAAAGAGCGAGCGTACCCTTCCAAGCCGGGAAATAGCGTCGTGGCATTTACATTTGCTGCATCGAGCAGCCGGATGAGTTGAGACTGTATGTCTCTTGGGATAATTATTTTAACTGCGGACGAAGTCATTAGTTCTGCTGAGAGGCTTTGCTCATAACCTTTTATAGGTTTAAGGGTTTTGATATTGATATCAAGCTGCTTGCTCAGTTGGCTTTCGAAAGGTTCGCTTAGTGATAAAGGCATAAGAAAAGCGCCTTGCTGACTGGCGAGCCGTTCATTGAGTCGAAATGGTTTAACAAGTCGAACCCCACTAGCTTTCGTTTCACCTCGCAGAACTGCATTTGCTTCAGCAATAGATTCACTGGTTGGCGACCGTGGTCCCTCAGGCTCACCTGACGACGTGAGCTTACCGGTATTGAATGCCCAGATGACTGCATCGTCAGTCGCATTTTCAATAGCAAAAAATGCAGCAACAAATAAGGAGTGACTAACATCGACAAGTCGGGTCGGCCCACCGTAATGTTGAAGTAGTGCTATCCACTCCAAAAGGTTATTACTGTCAGGTTGATCCTGAATGTAGTGATGCGCTCGGCGTTGAAACTCTAACAGACAATTTTTCTCACGCTTTGTTCTCGATGAGTCCTCTACGTGATAAGTCGAACAAATTCGTTCAAGAGTACTTGTCAGCTTCCAATCTTCAGAGGCATGCCCACGAAAAACACACCCGCCGAGAGTAGTCTGTAGGTCGGCGATGTGTTCCGCTGTTTGCAGTTTTACTTTTGGAACAGAAAGCATATTGAGTCCTCCCTCACGTATGAAAGTCTTGGCTTAGCTCTTTGGGTCGAACGACTGCACGTATTTAATAAAAGCTTGTAACAAAGCTTCATTGTACTCGTGGATTTGGTCGACCCCCATACCCGATTTTGCCATGCCTTCCTTGTATAGGTTCTCTATATCTATAAAGTTGTCGGGGCTAAGCTCTTCAAATGACTTGTTCCGATTTACCATCTCAATATACTCTTTGACAGCATAGTTATGAGCGTATTCTGCAGCGGAAGCCCGTTCCTCGAGGTACGCAATTGTTTTATCCTTAAGTTCTTGAGGCAAGAACAGGGTGTAACGAACATCATCCGCGAGCGAGTGAAACTCATACCATTCTTTAGATGCTGGCCAGTCTGGCAAATCTAGACCATATTGCTCTACAGAAGCTCCATTAGATTTCCATTCATGACAAATCTCCTCGAGAGCTTGGCGCATATGGAGCTGTCGAACAAAGTGGCGTTCGTCACCTATCTTGAGTTCACTGCATAGCCTTTCGTTAATGCGTGTTAACGTATCAAAAATTCGTTTTTGATACTCTGTGTTAACAGGACTTGTAAACTGACAATAAAGTTTGTACACTAACCTTAAATTAGAAAACCAAAAACTTGCCATATTATTGAGCGGAATTTAACATTTGGGTAGTTCAATATTATCTTCTACAAGACCTAACGACACCGCTACCCGCCTAGCTTCACTAACACTTAAAAAAGCGGCTGGTCTACCTCGCTCATCCTCAAGCAATTCCTCACCACCACCTTGCCCGTCTTGCGCTATCAAGACTATTTGATACGCTTTGACATGTTGAGGCATCGATTGAATCCGGCATTTTTTAAGATGCCCGATTTTGATTAAGTTGAAGGCAAGTTCTCTTGAATACATATTATTTATGTCCTTAGTTTGATTTTATCGAGCTATCTTAGCAAACTTTATTTTGCCGACTGATTCGAGCATCACCTTACGGCCATATGTGGAAGCTAAAAGTAACCGAGGCTTTGTTTTGCCCAACCGAGTTCAATACCGCTGATTTTCGAAAAAAATGTCATAAAGACTTTATTGATAGCGTGACCTGACAATCACGAAAACACCATAAGTTTCAATGTGATTGTAGATTTTCGTAAAATTAGCCCCGCAATTAGTGTACAAACTTTATTGTTAATTCCGGGTTTAGTGTACAAACTTTATTGTTAGTTCACAGGACTCAAAAGGGTCTTTTTTGCATTTAAATATGTTAGTAGCGCTAGTACGATGGCACTGACCCAGAATGCTATTTGCGACACACTCTTTATCGTCTCAAGGCTCATATCAAATTTACTAAATACATTAACGTCAGCTAGTAAACTTGGCCCTTGTCCATTTTGAATGACAAGAATCACCCAGAAGTCGTTAACTAAACTTGTCGCCACCTCAAACACTCCCACCAACGCCTTTAAACTTCTCCACAAACGCCGAAATCTTCTGAAATACCGTTTGCTTCTTGTTTCGGTATTCCGGGTTTAGCGGGCTTAGTTTCGGTAGTGTTGAGTTCAGCTCGGTGCCGTTTTCGCTGGCATATTCGCGGCGTAATGAGGCTGTGATGTAGCGCTTGGCGGCATCTTCGTTGAGGTTCTCCGAGCGAATAAGTTCTTCGGCTTCGCGCAGTTGCTCAGCTTGGGCGAATTTATAGAAGTCGTCGATAATTTCTGATTTTTCCGGTATTTCATCGAGCTCGGTTTGGTTAATAAATTTAACCACCAGACTTTCTTTGGCTCGGTTGCCAAGGCTGGCGCGAATTAGGCGGCGAACTTCTTCTATTAAGTCGTCTTTGCTTTTGTTTTTCTTATTCTGCTCAAATATCAGCTCAAGAATATAGTCGAGGTTTATTTCCTGCGACTTCAGCAAGTCGACTTCAAACTCGATATCGTCCCAGTCGATAGATGACTGCGCTTGGTTCTCGGCTGATTTCTCGCGGCGTATCCAGTCGCGAATATCGTTATAGGTCGAGCGATAATCCTGCACCTTGCGCTCAGGCGGTATGCGAATGGTTTGTAACGTCGCGATATCGTCGTCGCTTAAGTGATGCTCAATCTTGAACGCTTCAACAGCTTCCGCATCGCTCGTATCAATGGCCTGCAACGCTTTTAAGCTGGCAAATTCATCGTAGTTTTGCAGAATGTTTTCAACACGCAAATACTCACCAAATAACTTGGCGAAGTCTTTCTTGTCCTTCTCCTTTTCAATGTCATCCGGGTCCGGGAAGCGTTGCTCAAGCTCGGATACGACCTCCATAAAGCCACGCCGCGCCTGGCCGGTAACAAGATCGGTAAAGCCTTCCATGTATTCTTTGTAGCTCTTCTCGAGCACCACATTCTTGGTATTTTTGTCACCAAATAAGGTAATGGCATCAACGGTCGCTTTTTCTAGGTCGCGGAAGGTGACAATATTGCCGAAAGTCTTGGTGGCGTCGTAAATGCGGTTGGTGCGCGAATAGGCTTGAATCAGTCCGTGGTAACGCAGGTTCTTATCCACAAACAGGGTGTTCAATGTTGGCGCGTCAAACCCGGTGAGGAACATACCCACCACAATCAGTAAATCAATTTCCTGGCTTTTAACGCGCTTGGCGAGGTCGCGGTAGTAGTTTTGGAAGCCTTTGCTGTCGACGCCATGGTTTACCTTAAACATGGCGTTGTAGTCGGCAATAACGGCGCTTAAAAACTCTTTACCACTGCTGTTCATGGCAGATACTTCGAAGCTTTCGTCCGGTATTTCGCCAATAGCGTCTTGCTCTTCATTCGCCGCAAACGAGAAAATAGTCGCCACACGTAACGGCCGCTCTGCATCTTGTTGCAGCTGCTGGAATGCCTCGTAATAGGCTTTGGCCGCATCAACGCTGCTTACCGCGAACATGGCGTTAAAGCCTCGGCCGCCAGCTCCCATGCGGTGCGTTTTTTGGCGGAAATGCTTCAGTATGTACTGCGTTATCTCGCGTATACGCTCTGGGTGCAGTAATGCTTGTTTGTTTTCCGCTGCGCTGAGTTTTTTCTCATCTTGCTCGGTTTCAATATCGCGAAATTGCGGGCGTACGTCGTTGTAGTCTACTTTGAACTTCAGCACTTTTTCGTCGCGAATGGCATCGGTTATCACGTACGAGTGAAGTTCACGACCAAATACGCTGGCGGTGGTTTCAGCACCTAATGCATTCTGTGGGAATATCGGCGTGCCGGTAAAACCAAACTGATAATAGCGCTTAAATTTCTTCTGTAAGTTTTTCTGCGCTTCACCAAACTGACTGCGGTGGCACTCGTCAAAAATAAACACCACCTGTTGACGATAAACCGGCAAGTCACGCTCGGTTTTCATCAGGTTATTCAGTTTTTGAATAGTGGTGACAATGATCTTGTTGTCATCCAAACTTAAATTGCGTTTAAGGCCTGCCGTGCTGTCCGAGCCGTTTACGCTGTCGGGCGAAAAGCGCTGATATTCCTTCATGGTCTGGTAATCGAGGTCTTTACGGTCGACCACAAAGAACACTTTGTCGACAAAGTCGAGCTCGGTTGCCAAGCGCGCGGCTTTAAAGCTGGTTAGCGTTTTCCCTGAGCCTGTGGTGTGCCAAATGTAACCACCAGCGTCGGTCGAGCTCCATTGCTTGGCCTGAAACGCGCTCTTTATCTTCCACAAAATGCGCTCTGTGGCGGCAATTTGATAGGGCCGCATCACCAGCAAGGTGTCGCTGACATCAAACACAGAGAAGTGCAGTAATACTTTTAAGAGTGTCTCTTTTTGAAAGAAGGTCGCAGTGAAGTCTTTCAGGTCTTTAATCAAGCCGTTGTCAGATTTCGCCCAGTTCATGGTGAAATCAAAGGTGTTCTTGTTACGCTTCACGGTGTTAGCAAAGTAGCGCGTGTCGGTACCGTTTGAAATCACAAATAGCTGCAAATATTTAAATAGCGAGCTCTCGGCGTTAAAGCTTTCTTTGCTATAGCGGTGCACTTGGTTAAAGGCTTCGCGAATGGCCACGCCGCGTTTTTTCAGTTCAACTTGCACCAGCGGCAGGCCATTCACCAAAATGGTGACGTCGTAGCGATTGGCGTGCGAACCAGTCTGCTCAAACTGTTTTATCACCTGCACTCTGTTACGGGCAATAGTGTTTTTATCAACCAGGTAGATGTTTTGAATGCGGCCATCATCAAAAACGAAGTCTTCAATGTAATCGTCATGAATTTTGCGTGTTTTATCGGTGATGCTGTCACTGGGTCTGTCGAGATACGTTTCAACAAAGCGCGCCCACTCGCCGTCTGAAAACTCAACGTTGTTCAAGACTTGCAACTGCACGCGCACATTGGCAAGCATAGCAGTAGGGTTGTTAAGGCCCGGCACAAATTCATAGCCCTGATTCTCTAAATCCTGAATCAGCTCACGTTCTAAATCACTCTCGCTTTGGTAACTTTCAGCAACTTCATCGTGCTTAGTGTACTTGTCCAAAACGATAAAGTTCTTCGACTCGGCTATGGTCTTGTACGTGGTCATTCCTTTGTATCCTTTTTCTGCAACAGCTTCTGCATTTCGCGGTCAAAATCGGACTCGATTTTCTGCTGCTTGTTAAACTGATCGTATTCCTGGTAAGCCCTTCGCTGAGCAATTTCGCGTGACACGCTGCCGTAGCCTTCCAGTACCTGATACTCGTTAAATGCTAAGAATTTATCAACGCTGGTTGCAAAGGCTTCCATAGTAAACGTGTTACGCCGTTCAATAATGCCCTCAATGTAATCAAAAAACGATGACACGGTGCGTTCTAGCTGTTTAATTTCGGTTTCTGACAAATAATTCTTTGCTATCACTGTATCCGATTTAAGCACGCGACCTTTAGGAGCGTTCTTATAGGTTGTCATACCCATAAGTGGTTTACTGGCATCCGCTTTCAGGTTAATAATTTCAGCCGAGGTATGTCCGGTAATAGCATAGTGGAATTTATCCTGCACATGAGCATAAAACTGGCGCGTAGTTTCTGATTTTGGATCGTAATCGATGCTACATTCAGCAAAGATATCAGTGATTTGCTGATAAATACGCCGCTCGCTCGCACGAATAGACCGAACGCGCTCGAGGAGCTCCTTAAAGTAGTCTTTGCCAAAGTACTGGCCATTTTTAAGGCGCTCATCATCCATGGCAAAGCCCTTGATGATGTACTCTTTAATCAACTGAGTGGCCCAAATACGAAACTGCGTGGCTTGCGTTGAGTTCACCCGGTAACCGACCGAGATTACCGCATCCAGGTTGTAATACTGCGTCTGATAATTTTTCCCATCTTCGGCAGTTGTTTCCAAAATGGAAATAACTGAATTCGGCTCCAATTCCTCACTCTCAAATATATTTTTCAAGTGTTTGGATACAGCCGGAACGCCAACACCAAACAATTCAGCCATACGCTTTTGCGTGAGCCAAATGGTTTCATCACTCAGCAGCACCTCAACTTTAATATCACCATTGGGTGCGGTGTAAAGCAGAAATTCAGAGGTTTGGTCTTTGATACTTAGCTTGTTAGTCATGGGTTACCCCCGATGTAACGATGGCAGTTCGTGCAAATTCTGCACATACTGAACCACGTCCAAAGCTTGCTGTCCGTAAGTTGGTAAATCTCAATACTGTTTTTCATTGGAACCTCCTTGCTCCGCGTGCTTTTTTGAAACCGTAGGTTTTAGTCAAATACTTAACTAGCTCATCAAGTTTTACCTTGTCTTTATCATCAATATCAGCAACTTCCTCACCTCCATGGGTGGAATGGCTAGCGAGATTCATTAACCTACTCACAAATGGGTTTGGTGTGCCATCTGCTTTCTTTTCAAGAAGGTGCTCCCAGCGCTCGTAGCCCAGAAACGTGGCCGTTTTCTCCAGAATATTTCTTAAAAAACTGAAGTGATAACGTTTGATCTGGCCCGCCTCTATTGCTTGGTTAATCTCTGACAAGAGAAACAGATGATAGGAAAAAGGGTGGTCATTCGAAGAAAGTAGCTCAAAGGTGCCATCAGCTTTCTTGTTGAGCCTAGATTTCGCTGATTGACCACGCTTGTAGAGCCATCTTGGAGTTCCATCGGGATTCGGATTCTCAAGATCGTTGTTTAACTCGTTGTACAATACGTTATAAAAAAGTGGGCTATGCGTCGTTATGATGAATTTAAGCCCTCGGCCCTCCGTAAACGCGCTGCTTTTTATTAAGGTCGCTAAATCAACGGCAAGCTCTATCAGGTGAGAATCATCCAAAGAGCTCACGGGATCATCAATAAACACATATTTTAGTTGGTTAAACTTATCTGTTACTCTGTCGGGAACTTCTTGCTCATTAAGCGCCGATATTACTTGTTCTAGGAGCGAAAACATAACGCTCCAAACAAAGTTACTTTCTTCACCTTTAGAGATTTTAATAGTTTCATATTGCCCTTGAACGACAAAAGGCTCTTCACCCTCGGGGGGATCAAGCACTTCAGGCTCACCGGGATTATTAACCGCAACTTGGAAACTCACCTCGGAATAAGCTGGGATTTTGACTTCAACTTCTTTGCCATCTGACCCTATTTGCTTTTCCTTATAAGCCTCGTTAAAGCTCGGCGTAGCTTTACTACTCGTGTACCGCTGAAAATGACTCGCGATATTGCGTTCTTCCCCCAGCTCTTGAAGTAATTGAATGAGCCAGCCAGTAAAAGAATTCGGTTGGATCTTTAGCTTAGGTTTCGCGCCTGAAAGCGAATCATTGTCCCAGTAGAAAAGGTCTTCAGTAAATGCGTTGTAATAAAGAATTTTGTTTCTTGATGGCTCAACATCATCGACAGGATCGCCTTCAGTGCTAGAGGGAGTAACCAGATCCTTAAAGGCGCGTGATAAACGCGTTTTGCCAGATCCGTTGAAGGCATAGATTAGCTGCACCTTTTTATTGGAATCTTTGAGTTTCTGAGCTATCTCCGTTAGCGACTGACTCATACTGTTATGCCGCCTCATTTTTTGGCTTCGGGAAGCTTAATAGTAAATCACGATAGTACTCGTACTGCTTTTGACGCAGCTCAATCTCGCGAGGGAGACCCTCGGTGATGGAGTTGGTTAGGGCATCGAATTTATCGAGAATAGATACAATTCGTTCCTGTTCAGCAAGAGGTGGTATTAGAACTACGGGCTCCTTTAAGGTGTCGTAGGAGACAAATGGCTGCGAGGAGTTTTTAGCCTTTGAACCAAAGTCTTGCTCCAGCAAAATGTAGTATGCGAATTGTGGGTCAACCTTATTAGATTTATGTTTGCAAATAACGCCGTTATAAGTAACGAAATGTTTTCCTTTACCCCAGTTAACAATTCCCGCATATGCACCGATATGCCCAATGACAGGGGAATCTTCGCTATTGTATTCATGGTGCGTACCTACTACACCGTTACTCCCATACACGGGATATTGCCCTCCTTCCTTCGGGATCGTGTTTCCCTTTCCATATTTAAAATCATATATCTCTCCAATAGACATTGGAGTTACGTCTTCACCGTCTTCAAAGCTGAGCAATTTATCGCGGTAGTAATTGTATTGTTTTTTGCGTGCGCTAAGCTCGGCGGTGAGCTCGGCGGTGAGCTCGGCGGTGAGGGAGGTAAATGCGTCCAAAATTCGGACGATTTCCGCTTGGATTTGCAGCGATTTTTCTGGGTTTTCAGGGTATAGAATTGGTATTAATATTTTCTTGAATCTAGCTTTTGAAACATTAAAACGAGTTACCCCATTTGCTGATTTTGCTATTTCTTTTCGCATGAATCGACTGCGAAACAAATATTTCGCGAACTCGGGGGTTATATTTACATCTTTGTTAAACCGTACTCCGAAAGAAAAGCTGTTTAGGTAGATAGGGAAATCAAACTTGGTAGTTACAGCGCAAGACATTCCAGCCTCAGGCGCTACCTCTGACGAGCCAGTGAATAAAATATCACCATACTTAACTAAGTGCTGGCGCTCATGACTTTCAACCTTAACTAACTCTAGTTGATTAGGATTAACGTGGATATTGTTGAAAATGTTTTTGTATGAAACATATTTTGCTGTACCACTACCAAAGTCAGACTTACTTTTTCCTGTAAGCCCTCCATAAATAGTTGCTATCTCATCGAGTGGTAACCATTGAACATCAACAGTATCAAGCAACTTGTTAATGTAATTAAAAGCACTCATGCCTCAATCTCCGCCACAATCGAATCAATATCTGCACGCAGTTGGTCAATCTTGGCCACGGTGGTTTTCAGTTCAGCGTTGAGTTCCGTTATGTCGATGACTTCTCGGGTATCTTTGGTTTCCACATAACTGCTTACCGACAAGTTGTAGTCGTTTTCTGCAACTTGCTCAAACGGCACTGACTGAGCGAAGTGCTCCACACTCTCCTTGCTCTCGAACACTTTCAGAATCTGCTCGATGTGTTCGTCGGTCAGTACGTTGTTATTGGTTTCTTTTTTGAATAGTTCACTGGCGTCGATAAACTGCGTGTTGGTGTCTTGCTTGTGCTTTGAGAGCACCAAAATATTCACGGCAATGGAGGTGCCGAAAAACAAGTTCGGTGCTAATGAAACGACGGTTTCAACGTAGTTGTTATCGACTAAGTATTTACGAATTTTCTGCTCGGCACCACCGCGATAGAAAATACCCGGGAAGCACACAATGGCCGCCCGGCCTTTGCTCGACAGGTAATTGAGTGCATGCAGCACAAAGGCGAAATCGGCTTTCGACTTAGGTGCCAGCACGCCGGCAGGCGCAAAACGTTCGTCGTTGATCAGTGTGGGGTCGTCGCTGCCAATCCACTTAACTGAATAGGGCGGGTTAGAGACAATGGCGTCAAACGGTTTGTCGTCAAGAAAATGGGGAGCCGTCAGTGTGTTCCCCAACTGGATATTGAACTTGTCGTAGTTAATGTTGTGCAAAAACATGTTCATACGGGCAAGGTTAAAGGTGGTGTGGTTAATTTCCTGCCCGAAATAACCGTCTTGAATGCGGTGTGGGTCCATGTGTTTTCTGGCTTTCATCAACAAAGAGCCGGACCCCACGGCTGGGTCATAGACTTTATTCACTTGTTCCTGGCCGTTAATGGCAAGCAGGGCGATTAGCTTCGACACCTGTTGCGGGGTAAAGAACTCACCACCCGACTTACCGGCATTGGCTGCGTAGTTTGAAATAAGGAACTCGTAAGCGTCGCCGAACAGGTCTATGTGGTTGTCTTCGAAGTTGCCGAAGTCCAAACCTGCTACGCCTTTTAATACCGCCGCTAAGCGTTGGTTTTTATCTTTAACGGTACTACCTAAACGGTTGCTGGTGGTGTCAAAGTCAGCGAACAAGCCTTTAATGTCGTCTTCCGATGCATAGCCATTGGCCGAGTTTTCAATTTCACCAAAAATATTGGCAAGGTCAGTGTTCAGGCTCTCGTTTTTGTTTGCTGTTTTCGCAATGTTCTCGAACAACTGGCTGGGGTATATGAAATAGCCTTTGGTTTTAATGGCATCGTCTTTAATGTCGTCGGTTATTACCGAGTCGTCGAGCGCTGCGTAAGTAATGCTTTCGTCACCGCCTTCTATATAGTTAGCGAAGTTTTCGCTAATGAAGCGATAGAACAGAGTACCGAGTACATACTGCTTAAAATCCCAGCCGTCTACAGAGCCGCGAACATCGTTGGCTATGGCCCATATTTGTCGTTGCAATGCGGCGCGCTGTTGGTTGCTTGTCATTATTTTATCCTTTTCCTTTAATTCTGTTTTCTAGTGCTTGAATGCTAAGGCTTTGTAATGGCTTCAACCATAGGTCAGCTTTACGCCTAGAATACTCGTTACCTTGCATAGATTGAAGTCACATCTCTCGCTAACCAGGTTGTTTGCCGTGGGCGAATGAAGAGCTTGTGGCAAACAACCATCGAGTTACTTCGCTTTGTCGGTTCGACGAGTCGTTACGATAACTTTTCCCATCGAACGGTCTTCCCAAAGGGTGGGTATATCGAAGTGGCTTCGGCAACTTTATATTTGCCCACGACTTTGTCCTCAGCATCTAACTCGTCGTAAAAGTAATAGTCCGTGTCCATCCCTTTTCGTTGCTCCCATTTTGTATCGGTTTGGACCAAACTATTAGCTTGTGAAATCCCTATTCGCTTTTTGTGCTCTGCAATCATAATACCCTCCTACGTTCTGGTTTTGTCATCTACGCGCGATGTAAAAAAGACGGCAGAGGTCATTTCTGTTCTAGTAATAGTGCCGCAATATGCGCATATAACAGGCTCGCGCTCTTTTCCGCCTGGGTATCCGCCATCCGATTTGCTAACGCGAAAACTTTCGCCGCAATTTTCATTTGTGCATTTTTCCATGGTCGCATCCTCCTTAATTAGTTATCGAGTAGCGCACGAAGTTGGCGTTTCGCTTCTGCGTAAGTATTTTCTAGTTGTTTTAATTTCGCAGACTCAGCTTCGAAATTTATCTCTTCAATATGTGTTTGCGGCGTAATGTAGCGATTCACAGCAAGGCTCATATCCTGTTCACGGACTTCTGGCGCATACTTCTCGGTAACGCGCGGATCATCTGTTGCCGTGGTGGTAATTAGCGTTACGATATTGGCTATATGCTCTGCGCTTAAATGATAATCAATGCCTGCGTCATCCTGTGTCGCTTCGGCGTCAATAAAGCGGACAGGGGTACCTTTTTTCTTGGCCTTATTCAAAATAATCAACACCGGCGCAATTGCGGTGTAGCTTAAGAATTTACTTGGCAGTTGAACAACAGCGTCAATCAGCTCATTTTCGATAAAGTACTCGCGCACTTGGGCATCATAGCCGCCTCGGAACAACCAACCTTTGGGTAAAAATACATATCCTTTGCCGGTGTTATTAAGTGCCCACAAAGCTAATTGCAGCCATAAACTATCGCCAGCTGTCATAGGGATGGTCGATTGTGATTCTTGTGAAAGTAGGTAAGGAGCTGGCTTGATTTTGTCGATTTGTTCGCGACCAAACCGAAGTCCAAGTGGGGGCGTCATAACCACATAATCGGCACTCGATTCTCTAAACAAGGGCCGAATAAGGCTATTGCCTGCGTGCACAGAGATGCTCTTGTTCTCGATACTAGCAAGCAATCGGCAAATAGTCGCTGTATCAGAGTTGAGCTCTTGTAGCTCAGCATTCGTTTTTGGCAATGCGGCCAAAAGGTTTCCGATACCACCAGCGGGATCAAGCACGTTATCGGATGGTTTAGGCTGGACCAGGCTACGAATCAAATTTACTTCATTGTGGTTTGAGACATGCTCGGTTATCGAGCGGGAGTTCGCAAAGGCATCGCGAATAGCTTGGCTTGCGAGATTCACATCTTCGATGTGACCGACAAAAGTGATTAAAGCTGAGACTGCTTCGTTGCGGGCGTATTCGAGCGCTTGAATAGCTGAGTGATCAGCGACTTCGGAATAAGTGCTCAGTAATTCCTTCAGGGCAGTTTTCTGATTCGCTAGGCCCATGCGCTGAAGCACATCTATGGCATCCGCGTTTTGGGATTTGACGTAAAGTAAGATCGTAACTAATGCTAAGGCCTGGTCTTCTTTTAGCTCACCACGCGTCTGGTCGATCAACTTATTTAACTGCTGATTAATAGCCATCTTACACGCCTCCATGCATTAGCTCGCTGACCTTAGCCATAGCCACTTTACGCTCCTGCTCAACCATTGCAATACCAGCCATATAAGCTTGATTGCTTGTGAAGAATAAATCTTCAATCTGTTGTTGATGTTCCGCGCTAGGTAATTCTAACCGCATTTCTTTTAGCTTGTTGACAGGTACATTCTTGATAGTGGTACCGGTTGCAAGTTGCTCCATTTGCGCTTGACCATGTGCGGAGTTCAAGTGAACAACCAACACAGTTGGCTTAACTTTGGATACATCAGGGCGTAGCACTACTAGATTGGCTGACGGTATAAGTTTCAATTTGGCTAGGTCAGAGTCAACGATAGCCGCTCGAAATGAATTACCGCGGGTTAATACCACGACATCGCCTGCTCTCAGTTCAAATTTCGTAGAAGATTTCTCATCTTTCAGCTCGATAGGTTGTAGATTTTCTTGAATCAGCTCACCAGCCTGACTTAGCGTTGAGCCCGCGATCATTTGATGCGTCGCGTCAGCTGGCTCTGCTTTTTGAATTAGGTTGCTTGGAATACCAGTAAAGATAGTTTCACATACTGAATTGATAGTTACCTCGCTCATTTGTTTTTCCTCCAAGTTGCAAATCATTATTGATTTACGAAAATGATAGCCGCTGTTTTATATTTGATCAAGGAGAAAATCAAATTATTTTTAATTTACGATTTATTTTTGGTCGAGAATTGTGGGTGTGATCGGAGTAATGGTAAGCGTGATGAAGCTTTGGAGGTGTCTCGTATTCCAAGGTTGAAAGCGCCCCAGATAGCTAAAATTAATTTAATAGGCTAATCATCCACTACCTCAAGTAACTCTCCAACTTCGCATTCTAAGAACCTACATAACGTCTCAAGAGTCTCGAAATCAATGCGGGAAGTGGTTTCATGATACAACCGCGTCAAGGTGCTTCGGTTGATTCCTGTCTCACGCACAACGTCAGAGATCTTCAACTTTCGTGCGCCAAGCATTTCTGCGAAATTACATTTTATCATTTTAACGACTCATTTTAATTCTCTAAAGAATCATTTTGTTGTTGACAAGGTCTTTTATGGTGTCTATTGTGTCTTTAGAGCATCATAATTGCTCTTTAACGTACTAAGGAGATTAGCATGGAACAAACCTATTTGACTACTGAAGAGCTATCAGAACGCATTAAGTATGATCCCCGTACGATCCGTGAACGCCTAAAGGATTCCGTATTGCTTGAGGGCATTCATTACATCCGTCCATTTGGTGGCCGCAAAATCTTGTTTGTGTGGGAAACCATCCAAAAAGACATGATGAAAGCTTCGTCAGCTGGCTTGGTGCTGCCGATGGCGCGCGGAGGTGTTGCCCATGGGTAGCGTATATCCTCGAAAAGAGACAAACACGCTTGTTATCGATTTTACATATCGCGGTAAACGCTGCCGAGAACACACAGCACTGAAAGACACATCGGCTAATCGTAAAAAAGTGAAGGTATTTCTGGAGCGTATTGAGGCAGAAATCACTCTCGGGACCTTCGACTATGCGCGTCATTTCCCGGATAGCCCTCGTGCGGAGCAGTTTAAAGCATTGCAACTGCACGGGCGTCAATTAGAAACACCACTGTTCAGTGAGTTTTCCCAAACCTGGTATAGCGAAATGCAAATCCAGTGGCGTCCATCGCATCAGGAGAAAGTAGCAACTACCTTACGGATACACTTATTGCCAAGCTTTGGCGACAAAGAGGTTGGCTGCATCAGCAAATCTGACATCTTGGAGTTTCGAGCATCTCTCGCCAAAGTGACCACTCGAAGCAACAAGCCGTTATCGCCTTCGCGGATTAACCACATCATGACGCCATTGCGCATGATTCTGCATGAGGCAGCCAACCGCTATAATTTTAGCTCACCTTATGAAGGAATTAAATCGCTTAAAGTGCCGCGCACCGATGTTGAGCCATTCAGCATTGATGAAGTGCGGTTGATTCTGCAGAACGTGCGTGATGATTTTAAAAACTACTACACGGTCCGTTTCTTCACTGGCATGCGCACTGCGGAGATTGATGGCCTGCAGTGGGATGCTGTGGATTTTAAACGGCGGCAAATCATCGTCAAGCGTGCACTGGTGCGTGGTGTTATTCAAGATACCAAAAACGATACTTCGTATCGTACCATCGATATGAACGAGCTCACCATTGAGGCGTTACAGAACCAGCAAGAAGTAACTGGTAAAAACCAATTCGTGTTCTGCACGCGCATTGGTACGCCGCTTTCACATAATAATGTGACCAAGCGCGTCTGGTATCCATTGTTGCGCTACTTGAACTTACCCAAGCGTACGCCATACCAAACCCGCCATACGGCAGCAACGCTCTGGTTAGCAGCAGGGGAGAGCCCTGAATGGATTGCTAAGCAGATGGGGCATAGCACTACTGAAATGCTCTTTCGCGTTTACTCACGCTATGTACCAAATCTCACACGCAGAGACGGCTCTGCTTTTGCTCGCTTACTCAATACTGAATTCTCAAATGTATAAGGTGATAGTTATGAATCAATTTTATCGTCCAACCATCCATCGCCTTGCTAACGCACTAATGGCTGGTTTTAATGTTCGCAGTGACAACTCGTTAGTTGTCGCACTTGGTAATGGCACCGAGAAAAACAACTTCGAAGCAATTGTTAGCTGGGTCGAGCGAACCATTCAGCAACGCCAATTGGCTGCAGAAGAGGCCTGTATTCATGTACTCATTCCCCAGTTCGAGCGTGAATTACAAGATTGGGAATTCAATCGTTACAGCAACTAAGAGGCCGACATGGCGTACGTCACTGTCGTACGCCATGTCACATGACAGCCGATGATAAAAGAAAAATACCTCACCCTCACACAAGCCACTAAATACACTGGCTTATCCCACCGCACACTGCAGCGCTACGTCGCCTCAGGAAAGCTGCCGTCAACAAAGAGCGACAGTGGCGTACGACAAATACCAGCGCTGTCGTTAAAGCAGTATGCAAAAGCAGAGCGCTTGAGTGATCGGGTAGGGGACAAACAGGTGCAGCAAATACTGCTTGAAATATTGGAGCTGATTCCGTTAAGCGACCTAGCAGCGATATCAAAGAAACAGCGGCTGCGGGAAATGATTAACCAGCTGGGCGGCTCGCAGGGGTAGTTAGTTGGTTATTTAGTTTTCTTTAATGCCTTAAGTTCATTAATTTTACTGAACAATGCATCAAAGCATTCTTCACAGAAATCAGGGCGTCGTTGCCATTCCTTGTCAGTCAAACTTGATTGGTAATATCGAATAATCAATATTTTTACTCTTTAAATCACTTTGTATCCACCATACAAGCCTAACCATTAAATTCATGAAAAGTATGATAAATTTAATTCTATGCTCTGCTGACGCCCATTTATAAACTCTTGTGCCAGGCTCACCGTTTTGACCTTTCCCTGTAACACTCAAGTTGAATTCTTCACACCGAGTGATTTCGGACTGTGATATAAAAGAGTTAACTTGATTTTTAAGTTCCTCAAGCTGAGAACTTTCTAATTTATGACGTCGTCTGTGCGAGAACTTGTTCCTGATATCATTTATTTTATTGAGGATTTTATATGCATCGCCATTCAGGCCCATATTTTTGGCAATTACTAATTTGGTTTTGAAGGGCACAAAAATGCCAGTGAAAAGATCATCTACATTCGTGAGTTTGCTGCAATAAAGCGATATAAGATCTTCTAAAATCAAGTGAGCCTTCAATATACATGCTGACTCATCCGGTATGTTGTACATTCCCAAGATGTCTTGGTTATCGAGGACTTTCTCGAATCGATCTGTGAATGGCACTGCCTTCATAAGAATATCCTTGTAAATCTGCCGCCACGCACTATCAAGTTAAGCGCTAGTTTAAACGTCATTTGAAGTGCTTATTCATAACCTCAAATTACAAGATTACTGGATGTTGTGCAAACATTAGGCAGCTCCAACTAAACAAACGAAAAGGTGGGTAAAGGTCAAAAAATCACAGCGTTAAAATCCGACCTGAAAAATCTGCCACAGATTTGCCACATATCTGCCACATGCATTTTTTTGGCGAATTTTAGCGAATTTGGGCAAAGGTCATGCGTGATTCGATGGTGACCTCAACTCCTACGGAGAAAAGTAATGGAGTTTGCAGGGAGAATGTTCTGAAAGCCTTTAATGGCGCGCCCGGCAGGAGTCGAACCTGCGGCCTCTGCCTCCGGAGGGCAGCGCTCTATCCAGCTGAGCTACGGGCGCATTTTTTAAATTTTGACTGTTACTCTCAACACCTTTTTGCCGTCCGACCTTTGCCTCCGGAGGGCCGCGCTCTATCCAGCTGAGCTAAGGGCGGATCGTGCTACGGTTGTAATAACCGTGTACGTTCGCAAAGGAAAAATACGCAGTTAAATGTACGCTGCAAACGGGGCGTAATAATACTTACGCGGTGGGTTGGCTTCAACTCATTTATTAAAATCTCTTTAGGTGGCTTGGAACAAGTGTTAAAAATCCTTACTTTTTATGGGTAATTGGCTTCAAATAGTTGTTCAACCCCAATTAACCGTTATAATCTGGCCAGTTATATTTTAAACAAATTCATCATTGCCTGGAGACAGATGTGAAATTAAAGACTTGGTTAACTGTTGCTGCTACTGCGCTAACTGTTTTTGCAGCACAAGCACAAGAAATGAGTAACGATGAAATTGCCGATCGCATTAAGCCGGTAGGTCAGGTACACGTTGCAGGCGCAGCGGCTGAAGGAAGTGCTGGCGCAGCTGGCGGTGCAAAGTCTGGTGAAGACGTTTACAACTCTGCATGTGTTGCATGTCACTCAGCAGGCGTTTTAGGAGCTCCTAAAGTTCACGTTGCAGCAGACTGGCAACCACGTCTAGACGAGCGCGGTCTTGATGGCGTATGGCAAAACGCATTGAACGGTATTAACGCTATGCCTCCTCGTGGTACATGCGGTAACTGTTCTGATGACGAAATTAAAGCTGCAATCGAGTATATGATTGAAGGTATCTAATACCCGCTAAATCGTAACAACTTGATGGAAAAAGTAGCGTTTTACCCTCTAATCGGGTAATTTAACTCTTTGGGGAAACGTTACTTTTTTACTGGCGAGCGGAATGTCACAAGATTCGACGCAACATGAGTTGACGGAAGAAGAACTGCGCGAACTTATACCGCAGCTTCAGCAACTCACTGACAAGTACAAGCGCGCTGAACGTGTTCAGAAGGCGCTTTTCGACATTTCTGAACTTGCCAGTTCTGTAAGTCACCTTAACCGTCTTTACTCCGCTATTCATGAAATCATTGCCGATTTTATGAATGCCGATAACTTCTTTGTCGCCTTCTACGAACCCGACAGTAACGTTGTCGATTTCGCTTACTTCATTGACGAATTCGACGAACAAACTGTTCGCCAGTTCCCCGCTGAATCGTTAATGGACGGCATGACCGGTTACATACTCAAAACCGGCAATCACCTATTTTACAAACGTGACGACGAAGAAAACTTTGCCTCTCAGCATGATATAAAGCTAGTTGGCTCGCAGCCGTTTGAGCTGCTGGGCGTGCCCCTTAAACGAGGAAGCCAAGTCATAGGTGCCATGGTAGTGCAAACTTATGATGAGGGTGTGCACTATACGCAAGAAGATTTAGAAGTACTGCTGTTCGTTTCTCAACACATTGTTACCACGGTTGATAGAGTAAAAAACCGTGAGCTCACTGAACACACCATCCGCGAACGCACCCGCCAACTGCGAAAAATTAACGACGACCTTCAAGAAGAAATATTAGAGCGCCAAAAAGTAGAGTCGCTTCAGCAGGCTTTATTCGAGATATCTGAGCTGGCCGCTAACCTTGAAGGCGATATGGATGTGTTTTACTCCAGTCTGCACGAAATTTTAGCCAGGCTAATTAGCGCACCTAACTGTTACATTGCCATTCTTGACAAGGAAAAAGAGCTACTCGCCTTCCCGTATTTTAGTGACGCACGAGATAAAGACATAAGTTCAAGGCCTTTGGGGCTTGGTCTAACTGAACTCGTATTGCGAACGGGGCAAGCTGAGCTGGTTAACCCACCCAGAGTATTGGAGCTTGCAGAGTCTGGCGATTTAGATGTATCGGTTGCGCAAACTATGCTAAACAGTGCGAACTCGTGGTTAGGTTCGCCGCTTGTTGTAGATGGTGAGATAGCAGGTGTTATTGCCGTACAAACTTACGGTAAACACGCTAAATACAATTCTCGCGACCAAGAGCTATTGCGCTTTGTATCGCACCATATTGCGGTAGCCATTGAGCGTAAGCGCAATACCGAGTCGATGCAGCGCTATAACATTGAGCTTGAAGAGCGCGTTAAAGAACGCACAGCCGAGCTAAACCGCGCTAATAAATTCTTGAAGCAACAAATTGAAGAGCGTAAAGAGATTGAGCTTAAGCTTATTCACGATGCGCATCACGACTCTTTGACAGATTTACCTAACCGCGCCATGTTCACTAGTCGCTTAGAGCTGGCTATAGCTAGTAAGCAGCGTTACAGCGAAAACATGTTTGCGGTGCTGTTTATCGACCTAGACCGTTTTAAAGTTATTAACGATACCCTAGGTCATCACGCCGGCGATGAGTTCTTAATTGAAGTAGCTAGGCGTATTGCGCTGTGTATTCGTGGCCACGACCTGTTAGCGCGCTTAGGCGGCGATGAGTTTGTTGTACTGCTTGATAACTTTGAAGATGAAGCAGACGTAAAAGAAGTGGCTAGCCGTATAATTTCATCTATTTCCGAGCCGTTCTTGCTTGATGGTCGAGAGATGTATTCAGGTGCAAGTATTGGTATTGCGCACTTAGAAACCTACTATCGCGCCGCGGATGAAGTGCTTCGTGATGCCGATGCCGCCATGTATCAAGCGAAAACGCTAGGCCGCGGACGCTTTGTTATGTTTGACAAGAGCATGCGCAACAGGCTTATTGAAGAGCTTGAGCTTGAAAATGAATTCAGACGTGCGCTGCGTGAAGAAGAATTCGATTATTTCCTACAGCCCGTTATAAAGCTTAATGACGACAGCACGCTGTATAAAGAGATGTATATTCGCTGGTCACACCCTGGCTACGGCAAAATTGACAGAGAGCAGTTTAGACAAGTGGCAGAACATAGTGGCCTTACGCTAGATTTAGACTTGTTCCAGCTAACCAAAGCCTGCGAGCTGTTAAACCATTATAAAAACACCGACGACCCGATAAATAAAATAGCGGTTAACGTTTCAATTAATCATTTACTACAGGCTTCTATGATAAACCAGATGATTAATGTGATTGAAACATCAGGTATTACGCCTAGCCAGCTGGTATTTGAGTTTGATGAAAACGACTTAAATCGCCGCTCTCAGTTCATTCTTCCAGCTATTAAGAAGTTAAAACGTGCGGGCGTAACTTTGGTGCTGGATAACTTTGGAAGCGGATTGGCTTCACTGAGTTATTTGTTTGCCTACCCCTTCGACTTCATCAAAATTGATCATCGCTTTGTTAAGTCACTGCCTCGCTCTCAACGAAACTTAAAACTTATTCAGTCTGTCATGCTTATTTCTGAACATTTGAAGTTTCAGGTTATTGCTGAAGGCGTAGACTCACAGGCACAGCTAGATGCACTTACCGAAATTGAATGCATTTATGGCCAAGGCAAAGTATTGAAGCACGCCAAAGTGCTGGATATGACGTCGCTAGCAAGCTGATAGTTAGTACTTACTTGCTAGCGTAAGCTCGCCTCAATTAGCAGGCTACTTTTTCCCTAGAATATCTCGTAGGTTAGCAATTCCCACCTGCGCCTTTTGCTGGCGCTCTTCTTTTGTCGCCTTCGGTTTCTGATTTTCCCACTGTACATCGTCAGGCGGCAGTTCGAATAAAAAGCGGCTTGGCTCTGGGTTGATCACTTCACCAAATTGTCGACGCTCTTTAGCAAGGCTGAATATAAGCTCGCGCTGGGCGCGAGTAATTCCCACGTAAGCAAGTCGGCGCTCTTCTTCCACGTTGTCTTCATCAATGCTGCTTTGGTGCGGCAATAAGCCTTCTTCCATGCCCACTAAAAATACAACAGGGAATTCCAAACCTTTTGAAGCATGTAGCGTCATTAACTGAACTTGGTCCCCTTCCCCGTCGTCTTCGCCGCGCTCCATCATGTCGCGCAATATCAAACGGTTCACCACTTCGGTTAAGGTCATAGGTTGGTCTAGGTCATTGCCTTCCAGCATATCGTTAACCCAGCCGAATAAGGTACTTACGTTGGCCATGGCCATTTCAGCGGCTTTGGGGCTGGCGCTGGTTTCATATAGCCATTCTTCGTAGCTCATAGTGCGGATCATGGTGCGAACCGCGTCAGCGGTATTGCCACGCTCCGCGTTGTCCGATAGCTCTACTATCCAGCGGGCAAAGGTAGAAACCGAATGAAAGGCTTTGTCGGGCAGCACGCTATTTAAGTTAGGGTGCGTCGCCGCTTCGAACATAGACACGCCCAAGCTATTTGCAAAGTTACCCAGTTTTTCCAGCGTAGCGCGGCCTATACCGCGCCCTGGCGTGTTAATAATGCGCAGCAAAGCATTATCGTCGTCCTGATTCACTAACAACCGTAAATAGGCCATGATGTCCTTCACTTCGGCACGGCCAAAGAACGACATACCGCCGCTTATTTTGTACGGAATGCGGTTACTCATTAACAGCTTTTCAAAAATACGGCTTTGGTGATTACCGCGATACAAAATGGCGTAGTCTTTAAACTGGGTGCGGTTCATGAACTTATGCGCCAGCAGTTCTGCCACCACGCGCTCACCTTCATGCTCTTCGTTCTTCGCCTCTATCACTTTTAGCGGCTCGCCGTACTGCAGTTCTGAGAACAGGGTTTTATCGAACAAATGCGGATTGTTCTGAATAAGAATATTCGCGCAATGCAGAATACGGCCTGACGAGCGGTAATTTTGCTGTAGCTTAATGACGTTTAAGCGCGGAAAATCTTGCTGTAACAGGTGCAAATTCTGTGGCTTAGCGCCACGCCATGAATAGATAGACTGATCATCGTCGCCCACCACGGTAAAGCGCGCACGCTCACCTACTAATAGCTTTACCAACTCGTACTGACTGGTATTGGTATCTTGGTACTCATCCACCAGCAAGTAGCGAATTTTACTCTGCCATTTGGCTCTTATTGCTTCGCTACTTTTTAAAAGTAATGTAGGTAATAAAATTAGGTCGTCGAAGTCTAGCGCGTTATATGCCTTAAGGTTGTCTTGGTAGCGCTTGTAGGCTTCTGCAAACTCTCGCTCGCCCGTGCTGGTTGCTGATTTTAATAAAGCATCAGGCAAGATAAGGTCGTTTTTCCAATTCGATATGCAGCTTTGTAAAAGCTGAAGCTGATCTTTATCGCCATCGAGGGTGTCGGACGTCAAATCGTTCAGCAACGCGAACGAGTCTTTATCGTCGAATAACGAGAAACCTGGCTTTAAGCCAAGATCTTTCACATGCGCTTTAATAATGGTTAAGCCCATGGTGTGGAAGGTCGACACTTTTAGCCCGCGCGCCTCCGGCTTGCCCAAGGTCTGCGCTACACGTTCTTTCATTTCACGTGCTGCTTTGTTGGTAAAGGTTACCGCTGCAATGTAGCGAGCTGGCATATCGCAGTTTCTAACTAAATGAGCAATCTTATTGGTAATTACGCGCGTTTTACCACTACCCGCCCCAGCCAGCACCAAACATGGGCCAGACACAAAGGTTACGGCAGACTCTTGAGCTTCATTTAGTTTCATTTAATACCTAGAACAACGTACATTTTCGGCGCGACACAGTTTTCATTGCATGTCGTGTCGATACCGATAGAATAGCTTTCATAATTTGAGCTGCGCATTATAAGGGAATTCCATGTTGGATCCGAAGAAACTCGAAGATTTAGCGAAACAAATTGCTGATGCCGTTCCACCTGGCGTTAAAAACATGGCTGAAGAAGCCGAAGGTCGAGTAAAGGCGGTATTGCAGTCGCAGCTGTCTAAGCTTGATTTAGTGACTCGCGAAGAGTTCGATATTCAAAGCCAAGTGCTTATTCGCACTCGTGAAAAGCTAGACGCTATGGAAAGCCGCATTGCTGAGCTTGAAGCGAAGCTAGCGGAAAAGTAGGCGTTCAAAGCTTACAGAAACTCAAAAAGCGCCTTTATGGCGCTTTTTTTGTGGCTAAAAACCATTAACAATGGTTTTTATTAGGCTAGTTACTTTTACTGTTACACCAAATAAAAATGTAGTGCCGTTCCTAGCGTGATGGCTAAACCAATATAGTGATTTTCAATAAACGCGGTGAAGCAGCCTTCACGCTGACGGCGTTTAATAAGTTGATATTGGCGCACGCATAGCAGAGCCGAAAACAGCACGGCTAAGTAGTAAGGCCACGTTGCGTTAATAGCACAGCCTATACACCACAAAATGGCAAGGGCAGCGGCCTGTAGCAGCATGACTATGAGTACGTCGTTTTTTCCAAATAATATGGCCGTAGACTTGATGCCTATTTGTAAGTCGTCATCGCGGTCTACCATGGCGTACATGGTGTCGTAAGCTACCGTCCATAGTAAGTTAGCAATAAACAACCACCAGCCGTACGCAGGTACTGTTTCTATCACAGCCATAAATGCCATAGGAATGGCCCAACCGAACGCGGCACCCAATACCACCTGCGGTAAATTGGTGTAACGCTTCATGAAGGGGTAGCTTGCTGCTAGGAGTATGGCTACCACCGACAACGCAATGGTTTGCCAGTTAAGGAATAACACTAAGACAAATGCTAAAGCGATAAGCGCACCAAAAAGTTGTAGTGCTTGTTTAGCCGACACTTCTCCGGTTGCAAGAGGACGCTGGGCAGTTCGCTTTACGCTACCGTCTACTTTTCTGTCTGCATAATCGTTAATTACACACCCGGCTGAGCGCATGACAACTACGCCAGCCACAAAGATGAGCGTAATGCCTAAAGGCGGTAAATCCTGTGCAGCCATAAGAAGCGCCCACAGTGTTGGCCACAGCAACAAGTAAATACCGACTGGTTTATCAAGGCGCATCAGTCGCGCATAGGCGTTCCAATTGTGCTTCATAATTGTTTTTCGCTTTCCTTTTCGTTTTTAGCAGTGTGGCTATACGCCGGTGAGGGCGGAAGAAACACCTCTGCCACTATCATGCTGTAGTTGCCTAACGTAAACAACGAGCGCCTGCCCCACAAGGTTTGATTACTGTTAATACCAAACTGCGAAGCTGGCACTGTACACAGTTGAAACGCAGAGCGTGTAAAGCGTTTATCGTTAAACAAACGTTTTCCTAAAGGCTCTCGACCAAGATTTGAAAGCTCGCTGTCAACAAAGGCTTGAGGAATGATAGAACGTGCAAACACCCATGGCTTATGATCGCCACATAAGAGAATTTCTCGCGCTTGATAATGGGTTTCACCGTTGTCGAGTAAAAACGACAGTTCATTGTCGTGAGGAATCTGCTCGTGCTGGCCAATAAGCTCTAGAGAAAAGTGGTTGCTTAAAGACTGTACTCGTTCGGTTAACGACCCAGTGTCTAACAGCCAGTTTTTTAGCTGTGCATTAGGAATTGTGATGCCAGAAGGTGCTTGCCAGTCAACCGCCAAACCCACTGGAAAAGTGGCATTAAAACTCACACGAAAAGCCCGAATAATGAATCTGTTAGTATGATAACACGTCATGTTCAATTATTTTCACTCGGTTAAACTTTTGCAGTAGTGTGTTTAATCAGAGTTTTGCTACACTACCAAGTGAATTTATTACTTTGGTGTTTCGGGCTTCACTATGCTTAAGTCTTTAGTTTTACGCGTATTTGCGGTTAGTTTTTTCGTTCTTGGTTGTAACGCAGCAGTGGCGCAAGACAAGGCCAACTATGCTTATTTGGGCTTAGAGCCAGAGATTGTTACCAACTACATTAGCGATAGCGCACAAAAGCTAGGCTATGTACGCGTGTCAGTTGAATTGATGATCCACGATGTTGATCAGCTTGAAATTGCTGAACACCATATGCCGTTGCTGCGCTCTACTGCCATTGAAATATTCGGTCAGCAACCGGCAGAGAAGGTTAAATCACTAACTGGTCGTGAAGACATTCGCCGCGCTATTCTTAAAGCGTTGCAAGAGCACATGAAGCAAGAGACAGGCGGCGAAGTGGTGAAGAACGTCATCTTCACCAAATACTTATACCAAGGCGGTTAAAAGTAGATAACGGGCTAAGAGGCTAACGTACGCCTTTTAGCTACATAAAACGCCACTAGCGTTTACCCGACCCAAGGCTTAAGGCCCCGGCGAGCAAACATCCAGAAATAAGCCCGGCTGTATGTGCAGCATTCGCCATGTTTACCCACAAAATATCGGCATAACCCAGTACCAACCACACCAACATAAAACCCACAATTGAATTTGGCAGCGATAAGCCCCAACTTGGTCGCAACCAGCCTAGCCACCACACAAAGCCCATTACGGCATACACCACACCAGACAAGCCGCCAAACAAGAACAGGTTGCCTTGCACAGGGTCACTAAACAGCGCTTGTGCGGCGTTCGAAATAGTGGCCGACACTAAGAACACAATAAGCAGCATGCTCATGCCAAGGGTGCGTTCGATTTTAGCTCCCAACATGCCCCACCACAGTAGGTTAAATATAATGTGCAGCGCCGAAAAATGAATGAACGCAGGGCCTAGTAATCGCCACCATTCGTGATTTTGCGACAAAATGGAAAATGGCTGCATCAATAAATGCTGTGCGATAGGGGCAAACAGCCCAAACAACGACAGTAAATAAACCGCAACACACAGAATAAATACCACCGAGGTAAAAGGCGCTTTCACGGCATCGGCAATGATATTACCCATGGAAAAGCCACTACCCGAAGGCGCCAGCCGTACGTTCTTGCCATTATCCCATGCGGCTTGCTGGTACTTCGGATCGGTAGGGTTTGCCAAAAAGCCATCCGCAATAATTTTTGCGCGGTCGAGATGGTCGTGATTATCTAATACCACCACGAACTCTTTATCGTGCTGTACTACAGCGGCCTGAATGTGCTGACTGGTTAAATAATTGGCGAGAAGATGTGCAGGACTTTGCTGATTGAACGCAATTAAAGGATGAGCCATAAGCTAGTTGTTACCCCGAAGCAGAAGAATATGAATGCGATATGACATATACCAAGGGCGCGGTATATAACCTCTTTATACTGAAATACTGCAGTAGCTGCAAAAAATAAAGGTGCACATTGTGCACCTTTATTAAATCGCTATGCCGTGACTACCGGATTTGCCAGTCGCCATGCTTCGAAGCCACCGTCCATACTATAAACGGTTTCAAAGCCTTGCTGTGCAATCACTTGGGCCGCCTGCTGGCTGCTTACGCCGTGGTAGCACACTACAACCACTGGGATATCTTTGGGCGTTTGGTCGATAAACGCTGCAAAGTTGTCGTTGTTCAGCTGCGCAGCGTTAGGCATGTGTCCATTAGCAAACGATTGAGGATCGCGAATATCCACAATGGTTACGTCACCTCGAAAATTTGCAACGTCGTTTACGCTAATGTGTGAGAATGTTGTCATTATTGCCAGTCCAGAATAACTTTACCTGAGTGTCCAGACCCCATGGTATCAAACCCTTTCTGAAAGTCATCAATAGAAAAGGTGTGTGTGATGATAGGCGATAGATCTAAGCCACTCTGCAGCAAGCTCGCCATTTTGTACCATGTTTCAAACATTTCACGGCCGTAGATACCTTTTATCACCAAGCCTTTGAAAATAACTTGGTTCCAATCGATGGCAACATCTTGTGGAGGTATTCCCAGCATGGCAATTTTGCCGCCATGGTTCATTTTGTTCAGCATGTCTCTGAAAGCCACCGGCACACCAGACATTTCCAGACCCACATCGAAGCCTTCTGTCATACCAAGTTCGTTCATTACGTCTTTCAAGTCTTCCTTGCTTACGTCAACGGCGCGGGTTGCACCCATTTTTTTAGCAAGCTCAAGACGGTAAGGATTAATGTCGGTAACCACGACATGACGAGCACCTACATGCTTTGCAACTGCAGCAGCCATAATACCTATTGGGCCGGCACCTGTTATCAGTACGTCTTCACCCACCAAGTCGAAACTTAGTGCAGTGTGAACAGCGTTGCCAAACGGGTCAAAGATAGACGCTAGGTCGTCGCTAATGTTGTCTGGAATTTTAAACGCGTTAAATGCAGGAATGACCAAGTATTCAGCAAAAGCGCCCGGGCGGTTAACGCCCACGCCTTCAGTGTTGCGACACAAATGTACGCGACCTGCACGACAGTTACGGCAATGGCCACAGGTAATATGGCCTTCGCCCGAAACACGGTCGCCAACCTTAAACCCTTTCACTTCTTGGCCCATACCAACGACTTCACCCACATACTCGTGGCCTACAACCATAGGTACCGGAATGGTTTTCTGTGACCAATCGTCCCAGTTGTAAATGTGCATGTCGGTGCCGCAAATAGCGGTTTTGCGAATTTTAATCAGTAGGTCATTGTGCCCTACTTCAGGCTCTGGCGTGTCTTGTAGCCAAATGCCTTTTTCTGCTTTCGCTTTAACTAGCGACTTCATGAAATTACTCCCAATTCACGGCCGACTTCAATAAATGCATCTACCGCTTTATCAACATGTTCAAGGCTATGACCTGCTGACATTTGCGTACGGATACGGGCCTGACCTTTCGGCACAACAGGGTAAGAGAAACCGATAACATAAATGCCTTTCTCAAGCATCTTGTCTGCCATTTCGCTAGCTAAACGGGCATCGCCTAGCATAACAGGAATAATAGCGTGATCTTTACCAGCTAATGTGAAGCCCGCCTCTTCCATACGCGTACGGAAATGATTGGCGTTGCGCCATAGATTAGCGCGAAGCTCGTCACCTTCTTTCATCATTTCAAACACTTTAAGCGATGCTGAAACGATAGGTGGCGCAACCGAGTTTGAGAAAAGATAAGGACGCGAGCGTTGACGTAACCACTCTACGACTTCTTTTTTACCCGAGGTGTAACCGCCAGACGCGCCGCCTAGTGCTTTACCTAGAGTACCGGTGATGATGTCTACACGACCCATAACGCCACAATACTCATGGCTGCCTTTGCCGTTTTCGCCAAGGAACCCCGTTGCGTGACAATCGTCTACCATTACCATGGCGTCATACTTGTCGGCTAGGTCGCAAATAGAGGCTAAGTCGGCAATCACGCCGTCCATTGAAAACACACCGTCGGTGGCAATAATTTTGAAACGCGCGCCATCGGCATCAGCTTGCTTTAACTGCTCTTCTAATGCTGCCATATCGTTATTGGCGTAGCGATAACGCTTAGCTTTACACAGGCGCACACCGTCAATGATACTGGCGTGGTTTAACGCATCAGAAATAATGGCATCTTCAGGGCCTAATAGCGTTTCAAATAAACCGCCGTTCGCGTCGAAGCACGATGGGTACAAAATGGTGTCTTCTGTACCGAGGAAGTCGCTGATAGAGGCTTCCAGCTGCTTGTGAATGTCTTGTGTACCGCAAATGAATCGTACAGATGCTACACCAAAACCATGGCTATCCAGGCCTTTCTTTGCTGCTTCAATCAAGCTTTCATTGTTTGCAAGACCAAGGTAGTTGTTGGCACAAAAGTTAATTACGTGCTCGCCGTTAGCAACACCGATATCCGCTTGTTGTTGCGACGTGATAACACGCTCTTTTTTGTACAAACCATCTTCTTTCGTGGCTTCAATTTGCGATTGCAAATGAGAAATAAATGCCGCAGACATGCCATTCTCCGAGTGTAGGTATATTAAAACCGTTAGTTTAATGAAAGCGCGGTAAAGGGTACACACCCTTGCGCTGTATTTAATGGGTTTGTCGACTAAGTTTGTAAATTATTCAGCACACTAGATTGCTGAAGCGTGCCCCTTTTGAAACGGTAAAGTAGCCCTAGGCGGATTCTTTCCAAAAACCAAACTCTACTTTGTCGCTTAACACGTCCCAAATGTTAACCTCAGGAATAGGTCTGCTGATAAGGTAGCCTTGACCCAGATTGCAGTCGAAATGACACAGCAACTCGTACTGTTCACTGGTTTCAATTCCTTCTGCCACCACTTGCATTCCCATGTTGCGCACCATAGAAATCGTAGAGTGAACAATATTTCTATCATCAGCACTGCTGGCGATATTTGCCACAAACGAGCGGTCAATTTTGATGTAGTCGGCGGGTAACGATTTAAGATAACTCAACGACGAATAGCCCGTGCCGAAATCGTCGATAGCCAGCATGCACCCCATGTCGCGAATATTTTGCATGATGGTGGTTGCACGCTTGATATCTGATACCAATACCGTTTCGGTTAACTCTAAGCAAACTTGGTCGGGCGCTATGTCATTTTTGATAATTTGCTGCTGCAAGAATTCAGGCAAACTCGGGTCTAAGAACTGACCCGCTGACAAATTAATCGCCATCTTCACGTCGGAGTAGCCGCTATTTTTAAGCTCTCTGATTAAATAAGTTGAGCGCGTAATTACCCAGTAATCAAGCTCAAGCATGAATGACGTGTTTTCAAGAAGCGGTATAAAATCGGCCGGGGAAATATTACCCTTTTTAGGGTGTTGCCAACGCAATAGCGCTTCAAAGCCCACCAGCCTTCCCGTGTGCATCTCAAGTTGGGGCTGAAGCGCTAAGCTAAACTGGTTGTCTCTAAGGGCTTCACGCGCCTCTGACTCCAGCTCAACCTTCTGCATTACTTTAAGGTTCATGGTGGCGTCATACACGCGATACTCCGCCCCTTTTTTGGCTTTGGCTTCGTACATCGCAATATCCGCATGCCTTAGCAGTTCTACTGGCGTGGCGCGAGAGTGGTTGGTAATAGCAATACCGATACTGATAGAAACGTAAAAGGTTACGCCATCTACAATGATTGGCTCTTTAAACTCTTCTATCAGCTTTTTGGCTACCGTATCTACGTGCTTTTTGCTTTCTATATTTGAAAGTAAAATAACAAACTCATCACCGCCAAATCGAGATGCAATATCCGACTCTCTAATCGGCTTAGAAATACGCATAGCAGCAGCTTTTAAGAGTTTATCGCCGACGTCATGACCGTGACTGTCGTTAACCTTTTTAAAGTCATCAAGGTCCATGAACATCAGTGCCACTAACCTATCGTCGCGAATTGAACCAGCTAGCTGCTTTTCTATTTGAAACGTCAGCATATTACGGTTGGGAAGTCCGGTTAACACATCGAACATCGCCATTTTTTCAAGCTTCGCTGTGTTAATAGCCATTTGTCCGTCAAAACTTTCTAGCTGGCGCGCCAGATTATTTGCCGCGTCTTCAACTACGTCCAATTCATCTGTGAATTTGAAAATAGGCGACTTCCTTCGTTTAGCTGCAATGGTGTAAAACTCGCTAAACTTGTGTTCGGCCAGCATAGGCAAACGTTCGCTTACATCTAACAAGCGTATTCTGTATTGATTTAGAAAAAGGTAAAGCAGCGAAGAGAAGATAAAAAATAGCGCAACAGCGCTAGAAATAACGATGTACTGGTATTGTTCGTTTTGACGCACCATGGCCGACACGTCTTGCACAATAAGCAAGTAAGGATGATCACCTGATGCGTGATTAAAAGGCAATAAACTAACCAGCAACTGCTGATTTTCCAGCGCAACGTTCATGCCTCTAATAACTAAATCGTCAATACGCCAATTATCGGGTAACGCATCAAATAGAGATTGAAAGTACTGTCGATTAGCCGCAGACACTTGGCTTGCCACCCTTAATTCTGACAACTCAGATGAGGTTTCTTTGTGCTGGACGACAGCAACTTTGTGCACATCGGTAGCGCGACTAAACAGGTATAGCAGTTCTCTCATCGACGTGGACACAACGATGACAGGCAATGTTTCACCGTTTGCCATAATTGGAATTGAAATGTAGTGCGTGCATACCGAGTCACAGGACAATAGTGAGCGGCTTTCAAACGACGCCCGAGTGGTATTCACTAGCTTTTCAATGGTTTTATTTACTGGCTGTAGCGGGTTGCCAACAACACCGTGTTCGTCAAACAAATACAGCGATTCAACTTGAAAGTTAAGGGTCAGGTATTCACTAAGACCGCTAAGCGTTTGTTGTAGCGATTCAAGGCTATCTGCGTTGCCTCCACTCTTATGGCTGATGATATCAATAAGCGTGATCATTCTGCCGTGCAGAATGTCTTCAAAAAGCTGAACCCGTCGTTGATTACTGACTTGGTTTTCCCGTTGCTGGAGCAGAATTCGGGCGTCAGACTCCTGAATAAGAACCGTTGATATAACCACAGTTACCGTTAATACCATAGCCAACAAAATTGTGATGGTTTTAGTGGTGAAAGATACCTGAACCTTCATCTAATGCCCTTAAAACCAATACATCAATTGCACTGACCACATTTCCCAATGTTTATCGGCATGAGACGCTACATCTAAGTTCAGTAAGCTCACTACCCTCGTCGCACCTTCAACCCAATGATACTCACTTTGAAGTCGCCACTTCGGTGCAATATCCCAACGCAAGCCTAGGGTATATGTATCTTGGTAGCCAAAGTAGGCGGGGATCACGCCGTCTGTCATAGCCTCTAACTGCTTTCCATCTCGATCTGATTTGTCGTTAATGTATGTGTCGTAGCCAATAAGACCACTTATATTTTTATTAAACAAATACCTAAACTGAACAAAACCGCCCTCGCTCGTGCGTTTAAAGGCGAAACCTGGGAAGAATAGCCCTTTGCCATCCTGGACTTCCCTAACTAGCTCAGCCGACACTTCCCAGTTTTCTGCAAAATATTGCGCAGACAGCATAATACGCTCTATATCTGCATTACCTGCAACACGGTTGTCATCCTGAGAAGGTGTGTAGCTGAAATCAGAACTCAACCAGCTGGCACCTAATTTCCATGTCATGGTAGCCGGTTGCCAGAATACGCTGGCTTGATGAACAAAGTCTTGCTTAATGTCGCCTTTTGCTTCGTCGCCAAGTAAAAAATCTCGCTGGGAGTCGTTAATATTAGAGCGACCGTAACTCCAGTTTAATTCCCAGATGTTCTGAGTACCATAGTGTGACAAACTGGTTTGGATACCGTTGCTTCCCAAAGCAACGTCGCGAAACCCGTCAAAATACACAGACTGGGGAAGGACAGACGTGTAACGTGTTTGTGGCACATCTCTGGTCACTGAATGCAGCCAGTGGCGGTTTTTGAAGCGCCCAAGGTGGACTTGCCCTTGCCACTTACCGGGCAAGTCAGGCAATTTCCAGTCAATAAACAAATAATCTAAACGAGCGCCCTGCTCAAAACGATTCCCGCCGTCTAAATAATTAATTTGCCCTGCAACAGAGATATTTTCCGCTATTCGATAGTAACCATTTAGCCCAACTTCGGTGAGCTCACCTGTTATTGCGTTATCGTCAGTTATAAAGTTACTTCCATTTGACTGAGTAACACCTTGAGAGACATAACCGTGCCACGAAAAATCTCCTTGTGAAGCAAGGACAGGCATGCTTATCATTCCAAACGCGAGAGCGATGTATTTATTCATTCTGTTCCTACCTCTACGCGTCTTAATTTAACAATTTCGGTATGTTCAACATAGCCGATAGCGCCTGTGGTACTTTCTAACGCCTCGATCAACGCTTGGTAAGACGTGACCCTAACGGGTGTAACGCCCTGCCCAGAATAGGTGATTTGATCCCATAAGCGAGATAATTGATAAGGGAACATCTGAAGTACTTCACGACAAAACTGCTTGTGGAGCTCATCGTTATCTTGCAATACAAATACCGTGATTTTAGTGCCATCGCTCCAATATTGACGATGGCCGGTAAATATCTGACGAAGCTCAGAGCGGTTTAGCTCTGAAACCATGACACTCTCATTAACCATGACGTTTAGTTCTGCTGCGTGTGCCGCAGGCATGCCTGAAAACAGTGCAATATTCAGTAATAGCACCAGTCTAAATTGAGTATAAGCAAGAACAGTGGATAGCCATCGCAAAGCGGGCTTTTTCATTCAGTAACGACTCCCTGTTATTTCAAAGGAACACTTCGCAACGCTAAGTGTAGATAATAGTTGATAGTTTTACCTTACAATTAAGTAAATAAGCGACAATTAGCTTGTGATGGTGCCCTGGTCTATCAACAGTATTTTTTCCTATTGTTCGTATCTTTTGGCATGCGCTAGGTGAAGCCTATTTGCTCAAGTATTACCTTTTCGCGCCAAATAAATGCTTATTTTTCAGATAGAACTCTCCGGGCCGCCGCAATTTAACATGCTCATTCTAAAATGATGAATATGGTCAACGATACTCGCGTATGAGCATAACGACTTAGGTTTTTATACTTAAGACGTTGAATTAGATTCATTATTTCAACAAATAATCTTAGTACGTAAAAACTATGAGCGCGTAAACAGACTTTTTTACCTCTGAAACGCAGTCGTTGCTGAAAAACCAAAATAAATCATTAGAATAAAGAATTTACCATAAGTTGTGGGCGACATGGCGACAATACGACGAGACATAGGTGCTGGGCACCACTTTATTTTCGACGACACTTTAGTCAGTCATCCCAACGCGGAGATGTTTACCCCCGACTTTTGGCAGCTTCAAGACAAAATAACAGGTCAAGCCAAGGGACGTGGTACAACCATTTTCATTGAGCATGAGGGTCAGCGCTGGGTTTTACGCCATTTCAAACGTGGTGGCTTGGTGGGCAAAGTACTGAGCGACCAATATCTGTTTATTGGTGTTGAGCGTTCTCGCCCGTTTGAAGAGTTCAGGCTGCTCGAATATATGCGAGCACAAGGTCTTCTTGTGCCTGTTCCTGTTGCGGCGCGTATACACCGCCGAGGCCTGATTTACCGCGGCGATTTAATTACTTTAAGTATTCCAAATAGCAAAGATTTACACCACGCACTGTGCGATAAACCACTGGATAAAGATGAGTGGTATGAGGTTGGCCGAGCGCTGGCAGCTATGCACAATTGTCAGGTGTACCATCATGATGCCAACGTTCGAAACATCATGATTGATAGCGATAAGCAAATATGGCTTATCGATTTCGATCGCTGCGAGCAGCGTCAAGGTAACAGCTGGAAACAGGGTAATTTAGACCGGCTGCTGCGCTCTTTACATAAAGAGAAAGCAAAGAACCCTGTCTTTCACTGGCAAGAGAGCGACTGGTCAGCGTGTATGAATGGTTACCGCGAGGCAGTGAAGTAATAAAAGCACATGTGGTAAGCGGATTGGTATACGCTAATAATGTGTTACATTAGCCACGTTGAACACATAAACCCTCTACAACGAAAAGATTCGACTTTATGCACACTAGAGCACTTTACCCTGGTACTTTCGACCCGATCACTAACGGTCATGCCGACCTTATTGAACGCGCATCTCAGTTATTTTCTCATGTGATTGTAGCGATTGCTTCTAACCCAAGTAAAAAGCCACTGTTTACGTTAGAAGAGCGCGTAGAAATGATAAAAAAAGTCACTGCTGACTTACCAAATGTCGAGGTAGTGGGGTTTACTGGTTTATTGGCTGATTTTGCTGACGAACAAAATGCCACAATTCTCATTCGTGGTTTACGCGCAGTTTCTGATTTCGAATACGAGTTTCAACTCGCAAATATGAATCGCCGTTTAAATCCCAAACTAGAAAGTGTCTTTCTTACTCCTGCAGAGGAGAATTCATTTATCTCGTCCACCCTAGTAAAAGAAGTCGCTCTTCACCGCGGTGCAGTGAGTGGCTTTTGCCACCCAGTAGTTGAGAAAGCTTTAAAAGACCGGCTGAGCAAGAAAGGTTAAGCACCAATAGTAAGTGTATTAGCGTTGGCAGTGAGTACAGAAAAAGGTATTTCGCTGCCCAATAACCTTACTTTCAATGGCTTTGCCACACACTTCACAAGGCTCGCCTTTTCTCCCATACACATTCAAGTGCTGTGCAAAATACCCAGGCTTACCGTCGGTTTGCGCAAAGTCTTTTAATGTTGTGCCGCCTTGTTCAATGGCTTTGGCCAATACTTGCTTAATGGTTGCAGTTAACGACTGATAGCGAGCAGCGCTGATGTTGCCTGCGGCTCTTCGCGGGTCTATACCAGCTAAAAAGAGTGCTTCGTTCGCGTAGATGTTTCCTACACCTACCACAATGGCGTTATCCATAATGAAGTTTTTAACGGGGCCTTTTCGATTGCGCGATAGTTTAAATAAGCGCTTATCGTCAAAGTCGTCTGTAAGCGGCTCTGGACCCAAGTTATCAAGCATGGCTATTTGCATATCAGGGGCCTGAAATAACACTGCACCAAAGCGTCTTGGGTCGTTAAAACGTAAGCACTTACCTGTGTTTAAAACAATGTCTACATGGTCATGCTTAATAATTGGTGTCGACGCATCGATAACGCGTAACTTACCCGACATACCTAAATGTAAAATTAACGTGCCTTTGGCTGTTTCAATAAGTAGATATTTAGCGCGGCGTTTTACAGCAATAACGCTCTGCCCTTCAACGTTCGCTACCTCTTGTGGAATGGGCCAGCGCATTCTTCGCTCACGCACCACCACCTGCGTAATGGTATTGCCAATAAGATGTGGAGAAACGCCCAAACGGCTTACTTCAACTTCTGGTAGTTCAGGCATTTACAGTATCCAAGGTAAAAGATTATCAAGTTCGGTGTTGGTTAATGTGTACCAATTATTTTCAAATTTGATCACAACGGGTGATGTATTCGGATAGATGGCGTAAACATTGCCGTTATTATTGCCTGCGAGCCATACTACGACGATATAAGGCTGTACGTTGGTAATCGCTTCGGGTACGTCCGTGGCCGGCTCAAGCCTTGCCCGCTGCCAATGTGAAAACTGAACATCCGGCTTGATGGCGAGGACTGTATTTTGGCCTGACTGGCGCCACTGCTGTCCAACTCGCTCTAAGCTATGGCCATCGTGCTCTATTTTTAACACATAAGCGTCTTCAGGTAGCAGGCTGCGAGATTGAACAACGTCCTTCTTAGGTACAAGACTGTCTAAGTTGAACAGTGCAATCATGATAAGCATGGCAATAATGACCACGTTATTCATTGCTCGCTGAGAAATTCTAGCCACCTGACTTTCCGTTAAATATGAGTCCTGAAATTAGGAATATAGTAATACCTAGCCAATATATAAGCTAATTCAATTCAAAGAAAACCTAGGACCTGCTGGAAAAAAGTAAGTGGGAGAAAGCAGTGATCGCAAGACAAACTCAAGGGATCGTGGACAGTCGAATATGGGATCTGGTGGGATCGTGACGTGATGAAGTAGAAATATCTTCTTCAAAAAGCAAAAAACCCAGCAAGGGCTGGGTTTTCGTGGAGACAAAAGCAAGCTAATTACTTGATTTTGGCCTCTTTGAACATAACGTGCTTACGCACAACGGGATCATACTTTTTGATCTCCATTTTGCCAGGCATGTTACGCTTGTTTTTATCAGTAGTGTAGAAGAAACCTGTACCTGCTGAAGAAACTAGTTTAATTTTATCACGCATTGTCGGCTTCCTTAGATTTTCTCACCACGGGTACGGATGTCAGTTAGTACTGAATCAATACCTTTCTTGTCGATGATACGCATGCCTTTTGCAGACAAACGTAGTTTTACAAAACGGTTTTCGCTCTCAACCCAAAAACGGTGTGTTTGAAGGTTTGGCAAAAAGCGACGACGAGTCGCATTTCTTGCGTGTGAACGGTTATTACCAACCGTTGGACGCTTACCTGTTACTTGGCATACTCTTGACATTGTATTTGTCTCCAGAACAACGATAACTGTCGCGTCAGTTAATCCCAAGCGCTCAAACAGTGGTTGGGTCAAATGACGTATTACTATAAATTAGAGGGCGCATTTTATACAGCAAAGGCAGGATCATTTCAATAAGAAAGTACAAAAAGGTTACTTTTTGGCTTTTTTTTGCTCGAAAAACTACCAGCTCTCATTTTTCACGGCCCGTATTGTACTTTTCCCTAAGCGGTTAGGCTATGAATAAATACGCAATCTACGCTTTAATTTTATATTCGCATTGCAGCATCTAAGACATCCGCACGAGAATAAACGCCACGCGAACGCGGCGTATTTCTATTTAATCAAAAAATGGTGACCTTATTTCAGTCATGTCAATCAAACGAGTGGGTCGACGCAGCATTTGACCGCCATCACGAGAAATCGGCACCCATGGGAATAATCCGCGACCTTTAGTAGGTTCTAACAAGAACAGATCTGTAGGTATGGAAATGTAGAAGCCTTTGGTGAAGCTTCCCTCGCCGTATTCTTCTGACGATACATCAGTGAATGCCGCATATGCACCAACAATGATACCGCTATCGAAACGCTTCGCATAATCGATATTCACGCCTTTATCTTTGGCTAAGAATTGTCCAGCACTTACGGTAATTTGCGTGTCGTCTAAGAATTCTGGCTGCCAATAGACACTGGCGTGTCCAGTGACCGCTGTGTAGTCTTCCAGACCTGTTTGACTGCAAGGATCGCGCTGTTTTACGTAAGCGATATCAAGTCCGTAAGCTAGATTACTATCAACGGGACGATACAGTATTTCACCGCCTACACCAGCAAACATGGTTTCTAGATAACCCGCGTACGCTTGAGCATAGAGGTCTTCTGCAATGGTGTCTTTGTAATGTAAGAATGTTGTATCTAGCCATACATCGTTTGCTGACACATATTCACGAACTCGAGTACGCACGCGAGGTAGCGACACTTCTTCGTTGTCTACCAAGTAGTTAAACTTGTCGAAGTTATCTAGAAGCGTAACCCTGGCGCTGCTCATGATTGCGAAGTTTTCGTTAAAGGCATAACCGCCGTTTAGCAATAATCCGGTTTGATACAGATAGAAATCTTCTGGGTTACCGAATGATTGGGTAAAGAAGAAATCTGCGCTGTAGTAGAAGCCAGATGTATTGGCAGGATCATAGGCGTCGAGCACTTCTTTTGAAGGTGATGTTCTGACATAGGTTTCAGTGATATCTGCGTCAACAGATTCGTAACGCGCTGCAGCAATAAAGGCCTCGGCATCCACCTGCGTGTCTACTAAAGGAAGACCTGCGCGATTGTCTACTACATGATAGGTTTTTACGGAATCTGGAAGCTCTGAGGCCGCCACGCGACCAATTCGCTCAATGGCTTCATCCTGGTCACGATAGGCAACCTGTGTACCGTAAAACGTAGCGCTGTCCTCTTTAATTTCAGCATCAGACAGTACAAAGCCCCCCGACCGGTAAAGGTCATTGTAAAGACGGGATTTATCAACATCTTTCACGTCTTGTGGCACCTTTCTACCCATCAGGTTCTTAGGTGGTTCATCGAACTTTATTTGCGAAGCCGTATTCATATTAAAGCGATAAGTAACGCCGAAACCAACGGTATTACCTCGTTGATAGTTCAACGTGAAATCGAAGTCTTTATAACGATACACTGCACCAACATTCCAACGAGAATCTTGCTCTAGCTGTCCAGCTCTGTCACGAGAATAATCATTCCCTTCGAACTCAAGCTTTAGCGTTAGCGGCTCCCATGGTGTCTGGTATTCCACACCACCGAAAAATGCGGTTGTTCCTTTGAAAAACTGGTCGTAGTCTACCTTACCACCGCGGCCAGAGAAGCCCCCTGGGCGTTCACAGAAGCTGTCTTTAAGCTCGCAAAACGGGTTGCTGATGTCATCGGCTGTACCGAGATATCCCCAGCCTAAGCCAAGGTGAAAGTCGAATGGACCGATAGATTTACTGGCGTTGACGTATTCACTTTCAAAAAAGCCTGTTCCACCAAAGTCTCTGAAGCCGATACTGATATCTGGCAAATAGTAGCTTTCTTTCCATAATCTGAATTTAACGTCTAAGCCTTTATCTTTCAGCGTTTGATCACCACTGAATGATTCAACTTGACTGTAAAGTCTTGTGCGCACGTCAGTATAACGGGCAGTTGCTTCCATCCAATCATAAAGCTGAATGTTAACAGACCAGAAGCGATATTCGCCGTTGTCGGTATAGTTAATGGCCATTCCACCTTCGTCTCGCATACGAGCCGTTGGTGTTTGAATAAGACCATTTCCGCCCTGCACCATCTGCGAAGGAGTAACGCGAACTTGAGTATCAGCAAAAGCGGTAGAAGAAAGCGCGCTGCCAATTACAAGCGCGAGTGTTTTTTTCTTAGAAAGTAGTGGCGCACTCATTGAGGTAAAACCCTATGTACTGCTAAAGCGGCTACGCGCTCATTTAATTGCTTAAGTTTATTGCTAAAGAGTTCTGATGAGATAGGAACATAGACTTGGCTGCCCGGCATAAGCTGCCCAAAATCTAAATTCCAATAAGCAATACCCTTTTCTTCAATATTTCCCATTGGATCAATTACGTAGACATGACTTCTGTCGGCATCAACCGCTTTTTTCACCGTGTGAACAGCCGTATAAACCGACGTATCGCTTTGATGCTTGTACGCACCAGGCTTTACAACAGCGCCAGAGAAATGCACAACGTCAGGTCTTCCATTTAGTCGAATCCAGTATTTACCTGGCTGAAACATAGGGTTGTCTTCAAAAAACAACCTTGCTCGATTGTAGGAAATTGGCATGTCTATGCGTGTAGACACCGTCCATGAGCTTACCTGATCATAGAGATTTTGAAGGGCTTTATGTGTTTCAGAATCGGCATCAAATTGATTGAGCAGTCCGCTAATTTGAGATAGCGCTATCTCTTTCTCTTCTTCAGCTTTAGGATTAGCTAAATCAAAGGCTGAAGCTGAAGGCCAGTACCAATCACCATTATCAGCGACAATGGACAGTACGCTTGATAGTCGTATTGGCCTGTCGAACTGATAGGTTTGCTTGTTTATCATGACACTAACAAGGTTATCATTTGCATATAACTTGGTAGCTGCAGTAAGGCCTAGGGCAATAAAAAGCGTATAGATATACTTCATTATTGCGTTGCTCCTTGTGTCTTCATCTCACGTACTACTCGGCTTAAATAAACCATATCGTAAACGTCTCCTTCAGGGCTGAACTGCTGCTTTGAGGCCAGAAGTTCCTTCGAGTATTTGTGCAAGAAATACGTGTTTTCCCACGACAACCCTACGTCGATAAATGGCGTGTATTCAGAAAATTCTACGGTTTCGATAACCTTAATTACCGGAACAGAAAAACCTAAATATTCGCGAGTTTCTTCCCCTTCTATTCGCCAAGAAGAGTCAACCGGCACACCGTAACCGATGGAAGCAATATCAACTTTGCGTTTCCAATTGAATGGCAGAACATTGTTGGTGGCAAGCGGGTTGTGCTGAAGATTTCCCGTGTAGTATAGGTCGTGATCCAAACCTTCAGTTTTAACGATAATACCGTGGTGCATGGTGAAGATGACTTTATCACCAGATACCCACCGGTACTTTTCACCATCGATATACGCAAGGGCAAGCGAGGCTGCATCTCTTCCGCCCGCTTTAATTTGCATAAGATCAGCTTTACTAGCAGCAATCTCTTCAACGGTATAACTAACTGTTCTATCTTTTAGCGCGAGCTTCAGCGTGTTGTAATACGCTAGTGACGTGGTGGAACATCCGGAAAGAAAAAGGCAAACAACACCCGAAAGGGCAAATAAAGTGTGTAGTTTCATTAAAATGCGCCGACAAAAACTAAAAACAAATGAACTTTGCTATAAAAATAAAAAAAGCCGCTAAAAAAAGCGGCTTTTTCGAATACTCTTAAATTTACTGTACGGTCGGTGCGTAAGTAAATGTAACAGGTACGGTGATGGTTTTTGTTACAGAACCAGAGGTAGTTACAGTAACAGTTTCGGTTGTACCTACGCACACACCATCAACGATTTGGTCGTCACCTTCACAAGTAGGTTGACCTGGAGTAGTGCCGCCATTTCCTGGTGCATCAGCAGAGTTGTTGTTTACAACACCCGCAACGATACCCGCAACAACAACACCAGACGCGATCACACCGCCGCTTACGCCGCCGATGCCAGTAGTACCACTACCACCTTCACCGTCTTGTGCGTTAACGCCTGCAACCATAGTTGCAGCTGCAAATAATGCAATGATTGACTTCTTCATAACAGTCCTTTAATAAAATAACCCACTAAATCCTATGCTAAATCATTTTCAACCATTTGACTAGATTATAATCGACAAATGACTTAGATTTCTTATCTTAACAAGCCTCGCTGTGCGAATGAAACAGTTTCTTTATCACCAACCACAAAATGATCTAAAACTGGCACATCGATCGACGCCATTGCGCTTTTGATCTCTGCGGTTAATCTTATATCCGCATGACTAGGCTCAGCAACGCCTGAAGGATGATTATGAACCAAAATGATCGCGGCTGCATTATCGATCATTACTTGTTTGATCAATTCTCTTGGATAGACCGCTGCACTGTTTATCGTACCGTTAAACATAGTACGAAAAGCAATAAGCTGATGTTGGCTATCAAGCATTAAAAGCGCGAACTTCTCACGTTCACAGTCTCTTAGCTTTGCCTGTAGATAACGTTTAGTATCATCTACATTATTAAAAACGTCCTGACGCTTCAGCTTTATTTCCAAATTGCGTTTAAATATTTCAAAGCCCGCCTGAAACTGCGCATACTTGCACGGTCCAACTCCCGTTATTTTGGCAAACCGTTCTTTCGTTGCTGTTACCACACCCCGTAAGCAGCCTAGCTCGTTGAGAAGTTCATGTGCCACAGACACAGCGCTTTTTCCTTTCACACCTTTTCCCAGCAAGACAGCGATGAGTTCAGCATCACTTAAGCTTTCAGCCCCATGCTGCAATAGTTTTTCTCTTGGCCTTTCATTCTTTGGCCATACTTTTATCGACATTCATCTAGCCCGACTATTCTATAAAAGGTTGTTTATAGATGAATGGTGACAAAGAAACGACTGTATAAAAGGCGGGTTTATCATTGACTTTTGACACCTGTAGGCACTGCTTATCTGCCACAGTTGAAACAAGACCTACTTTCGTTCAGCTATCCGATTTTTTGTCACCATGGTAGGCTAACGCTAATTTCGAGATTTTGTGTTCTTCTATGTCTATTGCTAACAAAAATATTTTGCTAGGTGTTACTGGCGGGATTGCCGCTTATAAAGCACCTGATCTTGTGCGCAAGCTTACTGCGTTAGGCGCAAACGTGCGTGTGGTTCTAACAGACTCTGCCGCAGAATTCGTTAGTTCATTATCACTTCAGGCTGTGTCAGGAAATCCAGTGCATCGTCAGCTGCTTGATCCTGCTGCTGAAGCCGCAATGGGGCATATTGAATTGGCAAAGTGGGCTGATATCTTACTTGTTGCCCCCGCAACCGCAAACACCATTGCTAAGCTTGCTCACGGTATGGCAGATGACTTGCTGACTACACTGTACCTTGCAACAACAGCGAAACTCTTTATTGCTCCTGCCATGAATCAACAAATGTGGAAAGCGGTAGCAACAAAGCGCAACATCGATATTTTAAAAGAGCACGGCGTAACCTTTATTGGCCCGGCAAGTGGTGAACAAGCCTGTGGCGATGTGGGTTCAGGTCGAATGGTTGAGCCTGTTGATATTGCCAATGTAATAAATGACGCAGAGAGAGACGCTTTATCCCTTTCTTCGTCGCTAAAGGCGTTATCGGGAAAGAATATTACGATAACAGCGGGACCAACCAGAGAGCCTTTGGACCCTGTACGATATATTTCAAATCACAGCTCAGGAAAGATGGGGTTTGCCATCGCTCAGGCAGCAGCACTCGCGGGGGCAAATGTAACCTTAGTGGCAGGTCCTGTGTCGCTTGAAACGCCCGAACGCTGTGACCGTATTAATGTCACTACCGCAGAGGAAATGCTTAATACTTGTCAAACGCTTAAAGCCTCCACAGATATATTTATTAGTACGGCTGCTGTAGCAGATTACAAGGCCGTGTGCGTTGCCGACAATAAAATTAAGAAAACCGGTGATGAGTTAACACTTACTTTTGTTAAAAACCCTGATATTCTAGCAACTATATCCACCAGCCAAGACAGACCATTTTGTGTGGGCTTTGCAGCCGAAAGCCAAAATGTGGAAGATTATGCGCGTTCAAAGCTAGCCAAAAAGAAGCTAGACATGATTGCGGCTAACGATATTACTGCCGAAGGTTTGGGGTTTAATAGCGATAAAAATGCACTGCACGTTATATGGCAAGATGGTGATAAACGTTTACCTGCAACTAGTAAAAGCGAGTTAGCGGGTCAATTGCTTGCACTTATTGCAGAGCGCTATGCTTTAAACAATAAAAACTAACAGATGCTTATTAAGTGTCGATAATAAAAACGATAAATATAAACGCTTTGGTGTAAGCCAACTTAACATGGAGCCCGAGTTGCTATAACTCGGTAGCGGAGGAAATACTTTCGTCATGCCTGCTGTCAAAAAAACAAATCGCAGAGCTCAAATTCTGCAAGCACTTGCTGGAATGTTAGAAACCAGCCCAGGTCAACGTATCACTACTGCTAAATTAGCGGAAAAAGTGGGAGTGTCTGAAGCGGCACTTTACCGTCACTTTCCAAGTAAAGCACGAATGTTTGAAGGGCTTATCGAGTTTATTGAAGAAACACTTTTCACGCGCATCAATAAGATTGTGAATGAAGAGAAAGACTCGCTTACGCGTTGTCAGCTTATTCTTCATCTTATTTTGGGCTTTGCTGAGAAGAACCCGGGTATTACTCGAATATTAAATGGTGATGCGTTAATGGGTGAACAAGACCGGTTGCGCGCGCGCATAGCAAAGCTTTTCGAGCGTTTAGAAACGCAGCTTAAACAAGTGCTAAGAGAGCGCAAGCTACGGGAAGGTAAAACCCTTTCTGCAGATGAAGCGATTATCGCCAACATGATGATTTGCTACACCGATGGCCGTATTAATGGCTTTATCCGTAGTGGATTTACGCGTAAGCCAACTGAGCAGTTCAATGAACAATGGGCTGCTTTCAAGCAAATGTTTGTTTAGAACCCAATTAAGTTACGACTAAGGGTTACGACTAAGGCGCTTTCAAGCGCCTTTTTTCTTGCTTGTTCCCATCCTATATTGCATTGACACCTTTCAAAATTAATGTGAAAAGTGTGATGAAATCAAATAGCTGCCGAGCTCAGCCCTCAGCGTTCCAACATGCACATAATTCATTATTTCAGTCACTGTCCGTAAGCTACAGGCACATCGAGTAGGGTGAGGCGTCACCGCCTCATCCCTCTCACAGAACCGTACATACGGGCCTCGTATACGGCTCATGTACATAGTTATTTAGCGTAATTGCTAAACACATATCCCGTTGCAAC
>Ga0208879_1000253_pt1 | contig 57411 bp, 58 predicted proteins | sample Knorr_S15_td_Bot_FD_185605 | JGI IMG/M metagenome (GOLD analysis project Ga0208879, IMG submission 185605) | Marine microbial communities from Southern Atlantic Ocean transect - Knorr_S15_td_Bottom_ad_5009_LV_A (SPAdes) (version 2) | ecosystem: Environmental > Aquatic > Marine > Oceanic | place... | reverse complement strand
CGGAGAGATGGGATTTGAAATCTACAGCCGCCCCCACATCGATCACAGTGCGCTGTGGGATCATCTGATGGCCAGTGGCAGGGACCATGGGATGACCTATGCCAGCGCAGAGTCCATGGGCATTCGCCGAATCGAGGCGGGCATTCTGGACAATGGTACAGATATGGACCGCGGGATGACGCCGTTTGCAGCCGGACTTGAAGCATTCGTGGATTTTTCCAAACCTGATTTTGTTGGTCGAGATGCTCTGAAACAGGCGGAACGAACATGTCTTTTGTTTGGGCTCGTCTGTGATTCGGTAGCGCCGCGGGCGGGACTGCCCGTGTTCCAGAGTGATGCGCAAGTTGGTCAGGTCACAACCGGTGATTGGTCGCCGACCCTGAACACAGGTATCGGCTACGTTCGATTTGATGATATCGATTCTGTTCAGGGTAACTGGCTCGGCCAGAAGCTAATTCTGGGCGACCTCGACAGTGGGCGTCATGACTGCGAAATCGTTCCGTTGCCGTTTTACGATCGCGTAAAGAAAATTCCCCGGGGATTAGGCAGTGCTGAACTGAGTCAGGAGTAGGTGTACATGACCGATATTCTGATTAGACCCGTCGTGGATAGCGACGAGCTTGATTGGCGCAGACTCTGGGCCTGCTATCTGGAGCTTTATGAAGCAACCGCCGCCGAAGCGATCTACGCGGCTGCCGATGAGGCGGGTTGTCCTTCGGTATACTGGTTGACACAGCACCTTAACGAGGCGGGCAGGGGCCCTTACGATCGTATCGGGTGGTTGACGCCATTTATCCGCTATAACCGCGAGTAAATTAGCCAACGCCTGAATACGCAGTATCCGTATGATCCAAGCACAAGATCCATATGCAGTGTTATTTGAGCCGGTCAAGATCGGACCACTGACTGCGCGTAACCGGTTTTACCAGGTACCGCACTGTACCGGCGCGGGTCGGAACTATCCGTCTGTCAGCGCCCATATCCGCGCCACCAACGCCGAAGGCGGATGGGCTGTGGTGAGCACTGAGCAGTGTGATATTCACTACAGTGCCGACATGCGCTCCCAGGTACGGTTGTGGGATGAGCGCGATATCCCGTTTCATGCACGCATGACCGACCTGGTGCACCAGCACGGTGCCCTGGCAGCGTGCGAGCTGGTTCACAACGGCAGTTACTCGCCCAACCATATCGGACGGGAGATCCCCCTTTCACCAGTCAACACACCAGTTCAGGGTCCATATCCTGTGCACGCAAGGGCAATGGATAAGCGTGACATCGCCAGTTTCCGCCAATGGCACCGGCGCGCTGCCCGACTGGCCAAGCAGGCCGGGTTTGATATCGTTTATGTCTATGCCGGTCATGACATTACCCTGCTGTTAGAGTTTCTCTCGCCACGGATCAATACGCGCAGTGATGAGTATGGCGGCAGTGTTGAAAACCGGGTCCGACTGTTCCGAGAGTGCATTGAAGAGGTGCGAGACGAAGTCGGCGACACCTGTGCCGTGGCGGTGCGGTTGGCAGTCGATGAACTGCTTGGCGACAAAGGCATCACCTCTGCGGGGGACGGCCGTGAGATCATTGAAATTCTCGCAGAGTTGCCCGATCTGTGGGATGTCAATGTGAGCGACTGGAACAACGATTCCATGACTTCCCGTTTTGCAGAGGAAGGTTACCAGGAGCCGTACGTCGACTTCGTAAAATCGGTGACCAGCAAACCCGTGGTCGGGGTAGGTCGGTTTACGTCGCCGGATACCATGGTGTCGCAGATCAAGCGAGGTGTGCTCGACTTCATCGGCGCAGCCCGTCCGGCTATTGCTGACCCATTCCTTCCCAACAAAATCGAGCAGAACCGTCCCGACGATATCCGCGAATGTATCGGCTGCAACATCTGCGTTTCCGGTAACAACCTGAACACACCCATGCGCTGTACCCAGAACCCGACCCGAAGCGAAGAATGGCGCCGGGGCTGGCATCCCGAGCGCATCCCTGCCAAAGATACGGACGACAGCGTTTTGGTGGTGGGTGCCGGCCCGGCCGGGCTGGAAGCCGCCCGTGCTTTTGGCCAGCGCGGTTACGACGTGATGCTGGCAGAAGCCACCCGAGACCTGGGCGGGCGGGTCACCCGGGAGACCACGTTTCCAGGGCTTTCGACCTGGGCCCGGGTCAGAGACTGGCGGACTGGGCAGATCGAAAAGATGCCCAATGTTGCGGTCTACCGGGAAAGCCAGATGAATGCAGCGGCTGTATTCGAAACTCGCTGCAGCCTAGTGGTAGTGGCGACCGGGGCGACCTGGCGCCGGGATGGATTCGGCCGTACGGACAGGGCCATGGTGCCGGGAGCTGATCGTGGTAACGTCTATACGCCAGATGACATCATGAACGGTGCTGAACCCGAAGGCCCAGTAGTCGTTTTCGATGATGATCATTACTACATGGGCGGTGTAATTTCGGAGCGATTGCGGGCCCTGGGAACGGAAGTCGTTCTGGTGACGCCTGAAGTAGTTGCGTCGGCATTTACGACTTACACCCTCGAGCAGAGTCGGGTCCAGGCCCGACTCATGGAGGCCGGCATTCGGATTGTTGCCGCCCACAGCCTGGTCAGTATTGGCGCTGATGTGGTTGAGTTACGGTGTACCTATACCGACCGGGTCTCGTCTATTGCCTGTACATCGGTGGTCCTGGTCACTGCACTGACGGCCAACGATGCTCTCTATACCGATCTCGTTCAGACAGAGGTGGCCGATGGTGATGGCGAGCCCCGACGGATTGTCCGAATTGGAGACTGCTATGCACCGGGCACCATCGCGGCTGCAGTCTGGTCGGGACATCGGTGTGCGCGTGAGCCCTTCGCCGAGATCACCGACGAGGTGCCTTTCAGACTAGAGCGTGTCGAAATCGCTGATGGCTGATCAGCAGAACGCTATCGACCAGTACATCGGTGCCGGAAAAGAGGTACTAGATACGCCAGTACTGCTGCTGGACCTGGATGTCCTTGAACGGAACATCCTGAAAATGAGCAAAACAATTATTGGTGAGGCCGGCGTCGGTTGGCGACCCCACACCAAGGCCATGAAGAACCCTGATCTCGCCCGCTTGTGTCTTGACGCGGGTGCTCACGGTGTAACGTGCGCCAAACTGGGTGAGGCCGAAGTGATGGCCGACGGTGGGATCACGGACATTCTCGTCGCCAACGAGATTGTTGGCGCGAAGAAAATCGCCCGTCTCGTCGACCTGTGCAAACGGGCAGATATCATGGTCTGTGTAGACCAGCTGGACAATGCCCAGCAGATCGACAAGGCAGCTCGTGCTGCTGGTGTACGACCCCGGGTGCTGGTAGAAGTCGATGTGGGCATGGGCCGCGCAGGTATTCAGCCCGGCGCTGCTGCGGTCGAACTGGCAAGCCAGGTTTCAGGGCTTGGAAACATTCGGTTTGTCGGTCTTCAGACCTGGGAGTCTCACACCGTGGCGATTTCGGACACGGATGAAAAAAAACGCCAGATTCTAATAGCGCTTTCTCAGTTGAACGACACTGCCGAGCGTATCCGATGCACAGGTATACCCGTCGACATCGTGAGTTGCGGGGGCAGCGGCACCTATTGGATCAGCGCGTTTGCGCCGGGAATCACTGAGATTGAAGCCGGCGGAGGGATCTATGGTTGTGTCCGTTATCGCAAGAGTTTTGGCGTAGAGGTCGAATCGGCTCTGACGGTACTGTCGACGGTGACCAGCCGCCCCACTGCAGATCGAATCATCTGTGATGCCGGATTCAAAGCCACTGGCAATGTATCGCCGGATCCGGAACTGCGGAATATTTCAGATTGTGCGTCAATCAAATTCTCCGCCGAGCACGGTATTATCACTTTGTCAAAAGGGACACCGCAGCCGCGGGTCGGTGACACCATTGAATTTGTGCCTGGTTACTCGGACTCGGCGATATTTCTTCACGAATATCTCTACGGTGTCCGTGACGGTCTTGTTGAAACGGTATGGCCGGTCATCGGCCGCGGTAAGCTGCAATAAACGACAGCGGCTAAGGGGAAGAAGTACTGAGGTCAGGCTGGTCTTGTTGCTCGATGACATAGACCCGATCGACATAACCCTCGATAAAGGCGTCCTTCTCGTAATGCGGCCCGATTTTCTCTGCGACTCGGATCGACCGGGTGTTGTTTGGATCGATCGTTGATACCATCCGTTTCAGACCCACCACGGTGAAGCCGTACTCCTGTATGGCTTGGACAGCTACGGACAAGTCGCTTCGTTGCGCTGATTATTGTTGTTATGGAATAGGACTGGTCGGTTCAGAGGTCCAGCCGGTACACCCGCGCAGCGGTATCGTGGAAGAGCATTCTTTTCTCGTCGAGTGAAAAGTCCGCGACCATTTTTTTGTAGGCACGAAAGAGATCGTCAAACGGTATCCGAAGGCCAGCAACCGGAAAGTTGCTTGCAAACATGCAGCGGTGTGGCCCGAACAGTTCGATAGCTTCCAGTACAATCGCACGGTTTTCTTCATACCGCCAGGGATCGTTCTTTAATCCCAGTTCTGAGAGTTTGACCACGGTGTTTGGCTCATTCGCCATTGCCTGCATGGCATCGCGCCAAAGGGTCATACCGGTTTGGCTGCGGTCCCATGGGAAACCCGTGTGGTTGATAATGACTGATGTCTGGGGAATCAGCCGGGTGATGTCCACGGCCTCTTTGAGATGCCACACGGGTACTCTCAGGTCGTAGCTCAGGTCATATTTTTCGAGCAGCCTCAGGCCGCGACGCCACAGCGGATCACCCATGGTACCGGGGGCATCGGGGGACAATACGCCGGGCGCATTCCCTGTTCTGGGTTTTGAACGGATACCGCGCACCATGGACCGTTCTGCCTGTTGCGCGATGATGTCTTCCGCATCGGGCGTATCAAACCAGGCATGGGCAACGATCGCAGTGGGCATGCCGTGCGTTGCCGCGATCTGTTTAAGCCAGAGCGTTTCACCGATCTGGTCGGTGCGCTCGCGTTCGGCCTCGCAGTGCACAGTGGCGATGATGTTGTGCCCAGCGGAATCTCTACGGTAGTCGCGAGGGAGGTAATTACACCGTAGGGCAGAATAATCGCCCAGGAAAAAGTCCGGTTCAGGCTGGTCTGTTAAGAACGGATAATGGCCCTGATCAAGATCCCACAGATGATGGTGAGCATCAATGATCTCAATGTCTTCAACCATTGCGAAAGACTAGAACGCCTGACGATGTGGTCAACGGAATACAGGTGCGTCACCAGACACTGTTGCGCGCAGCATCACGCGCCGGTATCGAGCGGAATCGTAGGACGCTACGGAGTGCATGGTGCACCGGTTGTCCCACATGATTACATCATTCTGTGTCCAGTGATGCTCGTAGACAAATCGGTCTTGCGTCGCAAATTCATAGATTTCTTCGAGGATCGGTCGGCTTTCTTCAGCAGACAGGCCAACGATCTCAGAGATGGTATGCGGGCTGATATACAGTGCGGTGCGGCCGGTCACAGGGTGTGACCGTGTCATGGGGTGCTCCTGCACCAGTTCCTCATGCTGTTCTAACGAATGTGCTTTTTCACCAAACACCAGGGTCTGTATGTAGTCATAGCTGTGCACCGCATGGTGAGTATCGACCAACTCCTTGAGGTGCTGGGGAAGGGTTTCATAGGCCGTGTGTAAATTGCAGAAATAGGTCTCCCCGCCTTCAGGCGGCACTTCGGCGGCACGCAGCAGAGAGCCCAGGCTCGGGATCGCCCGAAATGAACTGTCGGTATGCCAGATCCGTGTACCGGTCAGGTACTTGGCTTGGTAGCTGTCCACCGAAAAGATCTGGCCATCCTCGTTCACGTTCGAGACGCGATAGATCTCCTGCTGTACTGAGGAGCGGTGTTCTTTGGATGGATGAATCTCGAGTTCGCCGAAAAGGCCGCTGAAGCCTACCTGTTCGGCTTCCGTAATGTCTTGGTCCGGGAACAGCAGCAGGTGGTGGTCCAGAAGTGCTTGCTGGATAGTCTGAAAATCGTTCGGGTTAATATTACCTTTGAGGCGCGTACCGCGCACGCAAGCACCCAGTGGTGCATTCAGAGGCGTGATTTCAGTTGGCATCAGGTGGTCCTTTGATCAGGCAGCATAACCGTTGGCAGTCGCTGGGAGACTGATGTCATTATAGGAGAATATTCAGCACATGAGCGTGATTCACTAAGCGATTTTCCCTTGATATCCTCGACATGCAGACAGTGAAGAAACAAACCCTGGCAGTGAGTGCTGGTGTGCACGCGACTCAGGATGGACTTACATCTACGGTCTACGTGCTGCTACCCATACTCGCGCAGAGTCTGGGCCTGAGTTACGCCCAGGTGGGGACCGTGCGGGCAGTCTATAGCGGCATGATGTGGGTGCTGGAAATTCCGGCCGGTATCTTGTCTGAGCGCTTTGGAGAACAACGCCTTTTGGTGTTTGGATTGATTGCGGCAGGTCTGGGTTACGGGATATTGTCGACTGCCAACAGCTTTTATGGTGTGTTGTTTGCGCTGTTGATCGCCGGTACGGGCGCGGCATTTCAACACTCCCTGAGTTCTGCGCTGATCAGTCGGGTATACGACGGTCCCAGTCGGCGTGTGGCGCTCGGCACCTATAACGCCAGTGGTGATGCCGGCAAGTTGTTGTTTACAGCCGTTGCGAGCCTGCTGTTCGGTGTGGGCATTGCCTGGCAGACGGTTGTCAGCGGTTATGGGGTTCTGGCACTGCTTGCCTCGGCTGTACTGTGGCTGGTTCTGCGACGACTGCGCTCCAAAGGTGGTGAGTCGATCCAGGCCAGGAACCCAAGCACCACAGCCAGCTGGGGTATTACTGACCGTTCAGGATTTCGATGGTTGGCTGCAATAGTGTTTTTCGACATTGCCGTACAGGACGGGTTTTTAGTGTTTGTTGCATTTCTGATGATTGAGAAAAACATACCCGCCGGTTTGGCCGCCTTCGCGGTTGTGGCAACGCTCGCGGGGGGGGTAATCGGAAAATATGCCTGTGGTCATCTGTCGGCACACATGGGGGTGGTTCGTTCTTTGTTTCTGGTCGAGGTATTCACTGCTGTAGGGATTGTGGGTGTCATCCTGTTGCCGCCAGTTGCGGCGTTTTGTTTGCTGCCCCTGGTGGGCATCGTGTTACAGGGGTCGTCGACCATCACCTATGGCTCAGTCAGTCAATTTGTGGATGAAGCCCGCCAGTCGCGTGGGTTTGCGCTGATCTACAGCATGGCGAATGGTGCGTCTGTCGCCGGTCCGGTGGGATTTGGCATGATCAGTGATTTTTACAGTGTGGGTACTGCCGTGGCGATAATGGCGGGGGTGACACTGCTGCCGCTGGGTATGTGTGGGCGATTACAGGCTGGCCTGAACCGGGTTGGTCAATAGGGTATAACGATGCTTCACAATGTGCTTGGGTTCCAGATAACACCTTAGCTGGCCAGCCGGGCTGCGAACATGCTATGACTTTTTTAAAAGAGGAACTACGTCATTCGATGGTCCAGGTGCGCTGTGAAAAGTTGTCTGATCTGCCTGCACACCCCCTCGATTAATAATCTTAAAATTTCTACAATCGTCGACGCTGACAGATCAGGAGTCCGTTAAATGTCCAACAATGTAGTCACAGAACTCGCACCGACCGGCACCCTGCGTGCCGCGATTAATCTGGCCAACTTCCTGCTAGTGAGCTCAAGGGCCGACAATGGTGACCCCCAGGGTGTGGCGCCGGATCTCGCGGCGGCGATCGCGGACAGTCTGGGCGTGGGTGTTTCGTACGTACCGTTTGAACGACCCGGGCCCCTGGCTGATGCTGCCGTGGAGGGCGTCTGGGATATCGGACTGATTGCTGTGGAACCGGCTCGCGCTGAACACATCGAATTTACCGAGCCGTATGTTGAGATAGAGGCCACCTATCTGGTGTCTGGTGATTCAGATATCCGGACGATTTCGGAGGTCGATCAGCCTGGTGTCCGGATCGCGATAGCCGCGCGCAGTGCCTACGATCTTTATCTCAGTCGAAATCTGCAGCATGCAGAGCTGATCAGGGCTGAAGGGATTGACGGCTCGTTCGATCTTTTTGTTGGCGAAGGACTGGACGCGCTGGCTGGACTGAGACCGCGTCTGCTCTCGGACGTGGTGCAGATTGAAAATGCGCGCATACTCGACGGCCGGTTTACCGCGGTACAGCAGGCCGTGGGTACCCCTTCCGATCGAACCGCGGGCGCGGCCTACCTGCGGGATTTTGTTGCAGAAGCCAAAGCCAGCGGCCTGATTACCGAACTGATCGCACGGCATCAGGTGGATGGCCTTTTGGTAGCAAGTTGACGATCAGTGACCGGTGATCCAGCTTTCAGATTCAGGACCGTGAATCGATGCCACTTAAGTACGTCGCCACAAACTGGGTGTGTTTCAGTTGAGAAAGCAAAAGCGGTGCAACCGGTATCGGTTACACCGCTTCAATTTAGTTTGTCGCTCTGGTAACGAGTTCTGATACAACGACTACATCATAACCCGCACAATCGCCCGCAGATTGACATTGAAACTCGAAAGTGCTGCCTGGTAGGCCGCATCGGCGGTCAGTGCGTCGTAGGTTTTCTCGATCGCCGCCATCGATGGATAGGTGACGCCGAGTAAGCGGTTGCCCGCATTGCTGCCGGTTACCAGTGTCCCGTAGCGCAGCGTGAGTGCACCGCCATCCGCAAAGATGGGTGCCAGCTGAGTGACAGTGTCAATCATGGTATCGGCTGCAGTAACTCGCGTGAGTACAATGAACTTGGGAGTTTTGGTCGTATTCTGGTCAAAGGGCACGGCATGTATTTTGAGGAGGTTTCGCATGACCACGCTGACCTTGCCACTGGCCATCATCGCTGCATAATCCGAAGACGCAGCATACACATCCAGCGCTTTTTCAAATCCGTCCATTCCTTCGTAGGCCTGGAACAAAGCCAATGAGCCGGCTTGTTCTCCGGTGGTGATGATGCCTGCCCGGACAACGATTGCACCGGCTTTGGATTTAAGGTCATCGATGACACTTCCGATCTGTTCCATCGCAGTCGCTACATAAGTGGGGTCACATTTAGCCACGGTAATCACAAAATAATTGGCATCGGCCATAGTTATATCCTCCTGCTGTTGTTGGATTGATCGCTACGCCAGGTGTTTAACCTGCATGAGTTATGTTACACCACCGTGGTGATGATCGTAATCGGTTTAAGGTTGTACTTAGGACTTTTAGTATACTGATTGGTACCGAAGCCACTGGCCTGATAGGGGATAAATGACCCCCCACGCATGTCGCCACTTTGGTTAAGGTACAGCAACTATGGTCAGTACATTTAAAGCGGTTCATGCGCAGGGTTACCATCAGATCATGGGTCGTTTCAGCACCCGGTTGGCGACTTCATTTTTGAACTACGTCGGTACCGTGCCCGGGCAGGCTATTCTGGATGTGTTTCTAAGTGGCAAGCCGGACGGGTTCCGGTCCTTTCTCGCCTCGGCCTGGATCTGTAAAGGTATTGTTGCTGAAGCCGGTTAGCGGTTGGATTGCGTGTCAGGGAAAGATTACTGAAAACGACAGGCTTTACGGAGGTATGATCTACGGATGATTGAACACCATATTGATATTGCGACTGATGACGGCCAGATGGCCACCTTCATCACCTATCCCGAGTCCGGTGGACCATTTCCTGTTGTGCTGTTTTTAATCGATGCGCCTGGAAAGCGTGAAGAATTGCACGACATGGCCCGGCGGATCAGTGCAACGGGCTACTACGTCGTGCTTTCCAATCTCTACTATCGCGATGTCCGCTCGTTTACGGTGCATCGGGAAGACCCCGCCAGTACCGAGCAGATGTTCGATCTGATGTCGAATCTTGACAATCGTCTGGTTGCTCAGGATGCTGCTGCGATGCTGGCCCATGCAGACGCCGATGCTGTTGCGGATGCCAGCCGGGTCGGCGTTACCGGGTATTGCATGAGCGGGCCCTTTGCATTGTGGATCGCTGCAGAATTTCCGGAGGTGGTGAAATCGGCTGCTTCGATCCACGGGGTGCGCCTTGCCGTGGATGCCGAGGATTCTCCACACACCCGGGCAGCGGAAATGAAGGGTGAGATCTTGGTTATGGCAGCCGAGCATGATGCCTATGTGGACCGGGCACATTACGATCGGCTGGTCGGTGCGTTCGAAGCGGCAGGAACCAATGCCCATTGCGAGTGGATCGATGGCGCACACCATGGGTTTGTGTTTCCCAACCGTGCCAAGTTCGACAAAGAGGCAGCAGAACGTCACTGGGAACTGCTGCACCGCTTGTTTGATCGCACACTCAAAAAACAATAGGTTTGAGTCTGCTCGGCCAGTACATTGTCGCTACCAGGGCAATCTTTCCCCCAAACTGGCGACTATGCAGTTGAGCGGGGCGACTTTTACCAACTTTGCCTGAGGAGAGTCGAATGAAGGTTGATGGCGGTTGCTTATGCGGATATATCACTTACGAAGCAGAAGTTGACCCTGAAAAGGTGGCGGTTTGCCACTGCACGGATTGTCAGACCCATTCCGGTACCGCCTTTGGTGTGGTGGTAGGCATTGCCGATAACCAGTTTCAGCTGCGAACAGGGGAACTCAAGACTTATCAGAAAACAGCTGACAGCGGTACACTGCGGGCACTCGCGTTTTGTCCGGAATGTGGGACCCGGATCTATGCGCGAACCGAGGATGACGACTCCAAGTTCTTCGGCTTGCGGGTCGGTACGGTGACTCAACGCAATGAGTTGGTACCTAAAGTGCAGGTGTGGTGCCGTTCCGAACAGGACTGGGTCGCTGATCTGTCGTCAATTCCGAAGGTCGACCGACAACCGCAGCTTTAATTGCGTTAGGATGTTCAACAGGTCTGAAGGGTTCACGGCGTCATATAGGATTCCCGAGCACAGGAGATTGCTCATGAACGGGTCATCTTGCTTGAAGCCGAAAAACAGTTTTTGATGAACGTCTTTCTAATTCTGGCAGCTGTGTTGGGCACTTTGGGATTGCTAGCCGGCAGTCTCGGTGCCCATTTGTGGCAGGATCTTTTGACAGATTCGGATGTTGCGGGCCGATTTCAGCGAGCCGAAGAATATCTCTTCTACCACGCCTTGATGCTCGCGGTGGTTGCGTTACTGGTCGAACGATTTCCGACGCAGAAATTCCAGTCGGTCGGCTGGTGTCTTGCAGTCGGTGTGTTTATTTTTTCCGGCAGCCTGCTGGTGTACAGCGTGACTGGATTTCGACCTATCATCAAAATTACCCCGCTTGGCGGTTCTCTATTGATTATCGGCTGGATACTGTTGGGAATACGGTCATGGCAGATGTATCGCCGGCACAGGGGCCGATAGCAGTCTCGGAACAGAGAGAGTTTAGTGACAGGCACCCACACAATTCACGCCAAGCACCACCATTTTGGCTGGGATAATTCATTCCTGCCAGTGATCACCGTGGCGCCGGGTGACTCGATGGAAATCGATACAGTCGACTCATCAGGTGGCCAGCTGACGGTGAATTCGAGGGTGGGAGATGTGTCGGTACTCGACTTTGAGAAGGTCAACCCTGTCACCGGTCCGATCCGGGTCGACGGTGCCGATCCGGGGGATATTCTCAAAGTGACCATCGATCATTTCGCTCCCTCTGGTTGGGGCTGGACGGCGGTAATCCCCGGGTTCGGTCTGCTGGCCGATCAGTTTACGGAGCCTGCGCTACACACCTGGAGCTATGATCCGAATGCTCTGTCACCTGCTGCCTATGGGCCGGGTGGCCGTGTTCCGTTGAAACCATTCTGTGGAACGATTGGCGTAGCGCCGGCGGCTGATGGACTGCACAGTGTTGTGCCACCGCGTCGAGTCGGTGGCAACATGGACATTCGCGATCTCTGCGCTGGCAGTGTGTTGTATCTGCCGGTGGAAGTAGCGGGGGCTTTGTTCTCTATTGGTGACACCCACGCCGCCCAGGGTGACGGGGAGGTCTGTGGCACTGCAATTGAGAGTCCGATGTCTGTGGGCCTGAGCTTCGAGCTGATTAAGCAGACGCCTTTGGCATTTCCACGATACGAGACCACAGGTCCCGTCACAAGCCATTTTGATCTGAAGGGTTATCAGGTCACCACTGGAATCGGTGACGACCTGATGCAGGGAGCCCGGGATGCCGTGAGCGGGATGATCGATCTATTGAGCACGCAGCAGGGTATCTCGGCCGTTGAAGCCTATATGCTTTGCAGTGTGTGTGCAGACCTCCGGATAAGCGAAATCGTCGATCAGCCCAACTGGGTCGTGTCGCTGTATTTTCCGAAAATTGTGTTTGATTAAACCGCAGGTTGGCTGCTAGACATGACACGAATGGCAGTCACAACAAAAGACGCCCACCGAAGTGGGCGCCGTGATTGGTCATCCCAGTGAACACTATCACTGGATAGGGTGCTGTTCTTAGCTCAGGAGGTTGCTCTTAAGTTCCGATAAAACACCAAAGTCCACTGGGAATATACGCATATCACTAGACATGTGATCACCTCCTTCTAAGTTGTTCGTCGGGCCTCAAGTGTAGAGCGAACCTGGCACTGTGGCAATGGGTGGGCTGTGTTTCGGTTGGTTGCTATGATGGGAGGGCCTGGAAATCGATTTGGATGATCCAGTGACCAGTACGTGGGCAGTTCGACGACACGGTTACAAAGGTGAAATTAAATGGCACTTAAACGATATGTGACTGAAATGGGTATGGGGGTGGATGTACATGGCCGAGATTATACGAATGCGGCCCGTCGGGCCGTCTCGGATGCAATCCGTCACTCGAGTCTTCATTTTTTTCAGGCGACGAACAAGTCGCGGGAAGACATGCGCATTACGCTGGTTATTGGTGTAACTGAGCCCAGTGCAGTGGATTCGGAAGCTGTTGCATCAGAGTTGCCGTACGGCTCGGTCACGGTCGAAGTCAGGCCGGGTGGTCTGGAAGTGCCCAATGAAGCTGGCGACGATGCAATCGTTATCGCAAATGCTGCTGTTCTGGTATGTTTCGAGGAGTAACTAAGCGGTCGTTCCGGTGACGGTTAAAACCCGAGTGATGAAAACTTCAACTGAACGAATTCTTACAACCCATGTCGGCAGTCTGCCCAGGTCGGATAGCCTAGGCGCATTGCTGCATAAGAAAGATCAGGGTGAACCTTATGATCAGCTAGCGTTCGATCAGTGTGTGTCGGTTGCTGTAGACGAAGTTGTCGCCCGTCAGGTGGCTGCAAAAATAGATCTGGTCAGTGATGGTGAGATGAGCAAGATCAGTTATGCGACCTATCTCAAGGACCGCTTGAACGGTTTCAATGGTACTGCCCGAGAAAATCGTGCAGCCGGTGATCTGCTGGATTTCATTGGCTATGCGCGTCGGCTGGTCGAGCAGGGCGGCACAGAGCGCAGCCTGCAGGGCCCCGCCTGTGATGGCCCGCTTTCAGTGCGTGATGACACCGTGCTGCAAAAAGATCTCGCCAACTTCAGCGCAGCAGTAAAAGCACATCAGCCGATGGAAGGATTTCTGACCGCGTCCTCACCAGGTGTGGTCACGGTATTTCTGCAAAACCAGTACTATCCTGACCACGATGCCTACCTTGAAGCGCTGGCGGAAATTCTTAAGGCCGAGTATGAGGCCATTGTTGCATCCGGCGCTGTCCTGCAGCTGGACTGCCCTGACCTCGCCATGGGTCGTCATGTGGTCTATCGGAAAAAATCTGTGGCTGAATTTCGAAAGATCGCGGCCCGGCACATCGAGGTGCTCAACGCTGCTACCACAGATATCCCGCCAGAATCGATGCGCCTCCACCTGTGCTGGGGAAACTACTCCGGTCCACATCATCATGACATTGAGCTGTCCGATATTCTTGATCTGGTGTACACGGCTCGGCCACATGCCATCTCTATCGAGGGTGCAAATCCCCGCCATGGACATGAGTGGACTGTTTTCGATCGCTATCCGCTGCCCGATGGAAAGATAATCATTCCAGGTGTGATCGATTCGACCTCCAATTTCATCGAACATCCGGAACTGGTTGCACAGCGGATCTGCGCCTATGCCAGTAAAGTCGGACGTGAACGCGTCATTGCTGGTGCCGACTGCGGCTTTGCAACCTTTGCAGAGCGACCCGCTGTCGATCCGGACATCGCCTGGGCCAAGCTGGGCGCCCTGGTCGAAGGTGCTGCCTTGGCCAGTGACCGTTTGTGGTAGTTGGGTCGTGTTGAACTGGTATGCTGCGCGATGATATATGACATTACAGCAGTGTCGTGATAATGAAGAGACAGCACACAGGGTTTCTGAAAGTAGGATCATTAGCAAATGGCAGACCGCATTCCAGTCATTGACCTGGCGCCCATTATCTCGGGTGACCCGGGCGCAAAGATCCAGGTCGCAATGGAGCTGGGTTCAGCTGCGCAGACGCTGGGTTTTGCTGTCGTCGCCGGGCATGGTATTGACCCGATTATTGGCGCCGAGCTGCGCGACGCTGCGCTGCGGTTTTTCGATTTGCCGCTGGAAGAAAAATTGGTTATTCGTCGACCGAAGAATGATCAGAATCGGGGCTACATTCCTTATGGAGAGGAAACGCTTGTTCGCATGGCCGGTGGAAGCAGCCCACCTGATTACAAGGAAGTTTTCGCTATCGGGCCGGATAATATTCCAGATGAACCTTACTTTACCGGACCTGGCAGCTACCCGAGTTTTGCGCCCAATCTTTGGCCTGTTGCCCCAATCAATCTACGCTCCTGCATGCTGGCCTACTGGGAAAAGATGGAGGCTCTCATGCGGACCATCGCCGAGGCTCTGGCGATTTCACTTTCACTTCCGGGTGATACCTTTGCAGATATTCTTGATCACACGCACACCAGTCAGCTCAGGCTGTTGCACTATCCGGCGGTTAGAGGAGATGCTGAGCCGGGACAGTTGCGGGCCGGGGCGCATACTGATGTTGGTATGATGACCATTCTGCGTAATGATCCGGTTCCTGGCGGCCTTCAGATCAAAATGCGTGATGGCGGCTGGGCCGACGCACCGGCAGTCGATGATTCGTACATTCTCAATATTGGTGATTTGCTGATGCGCTGGAGCAATGATCGGCTTGTCTCTACATCTCACAGAGTAGTGTTACCGCCTGCTGGTGCCGATGAGCTTTCAAGGCGACTTTCAATCGGGTTTTTTGTCGGACCGCGATACAACGCGATGGTGGAGTGCCTGCCGACCTGCAGTAATCCGGACAATCCGCCGAGATATGCGCCAATTTCGGTACATGACTACCGGACGAGCCGCTTTGCAGCCGGTGCCGGTGACAATGAGCCCTACGGGCTTGCGGAAAACGGAGGCTGAAGCGATGGAATTTGGGATCTTCAATCTGATGGGATACCGGTATCGGGAAAACTCGACACCGACTCACCGCTTGGTCAAAGAGGCGACCGAACAGACACAGCTTGCTGATGAACTGGGTTACGAAGTTGCTTGGTTTGCCGAACATCATTTCTCGAATTATTGTGTATGTCCATCGCCCCTGATGATGATCGCGCACTGTGCACCGGTGACCACGCGGATTCGCTTGGGTACGGCAGTGGTCGTGGTGCCACTGTATGACCCGCCCAGGCTCCTTGCGGAGATTGGTATGGCGGATGCCATGTGTGATGGGCGGTTGGTCCTGGGTATCGGCAGCGGTTATCAGCCTTATGAATTCGATCGCTTCGGAAAAGACCTGGAGCAGTCGAAAAAAATCATGGAAGAGTTCATGGATATGTTCGATCTTGCCTTCACACGGGAAACATTCAAGTTCAACGGTGAGTATTTTCAGTTGCCCGAAACACATATCAGCGCGCAGCCGTTGGGGGAAAGACCGGAGGTGTGGCTCGCGGGGGATAACCCGGTCCTGCACCGCCTGGCAGCCCGCCGTGGCTACGTACCGTTGTTTACCGGACGGTTGATGGGGCCTGACTATCTGTCAGATATGCGCCGCACGATAGAGAAATCGTGGGTCGCTGAAGGTCTTGAACCTGATCAGATGCCGCTTGGCATACAGCGTTTTCTGTGTGTGGTGGACAATCGCCAGGAAGCGTTGGCGTACGTAGACAACGCCCGGCACCAGATGAGACTCGCTTCCAACTTGCGACGTCGAGAAGAGGTCGTGGATGGCGCAATGCTGATTGAGCAGCCGGCACCCAACGAGCCCACAATCGACGAGGCCGTCGACAATCTGCTGGTGGGTGATTGTGAAACGATTGCAGAAAGGTTATGCACCGAGATCCGGGTGGCACGTCCCTCGCATATGATGTTTCACTTTCAGGTCGGCGCATCGTCTTTCAAAAAGGCATTGACATCGATTGAGAAATTCCAGACCCACATAAAGCCGATGGTCGAGAAAGAACTCGGGCCGTTAACTGAATTGAATAACGGACAGTCTAGCGCGCAGTCGGTTGTTGCTTAGGCCGCGGCCTCAATCCGAAAAGCCGGTATCACTTCTTCGGCAAAAAGGCGCAGGCTTTTCAGTGTATTGTCTATTCCGTAGTACGGCGGATAGTGCAAGACCAGCGACGTAATGCCTGTCATCTCCTGTAACTGTTGAAGGCGCCGGATCACTGTGTCCGGACTGCCATGTAACAAAGTGGTCTCTGCCAGTTCGTCGTAGTCAAGTTCACCGCCTTGATCTTTTTCGGACACAGCACCGAGATAACCGGCCGCGTTTTTGGCCATGAAGTTCTTGATATGGTGTACCAGGCCGGCGGCACTGTCTTCTTTTGCTTTTGCGTCTGATTCGGCGACATAGACCCATCGGGCCTGGTCGATGTGACCGCAAGCCGGGTTCCCTCGCCATTTTTCCGGGGCATCGTTCAATGCGGTACGATAAAACTCCGTCTGGATCGCGACCCTGTCGAAAGCCGGCAGGGTTGACAGCATCAGACCGCAACCATGATGGGCAGCCACACCGATTGAACGGTCGGTTCCGGCTGCAAGGTAGAGGGGCACGTGGGGCGTCTGCAGGCTTGCAGGAAAAATCTCGTAGTCGCCTGATACATCGAGATTGAAATACTTGCCGTGATGTTTGATTCGACGACTGTGCAGTGCGTTGAGCACGATCTCGAGTGCCTCCTCCTGAATGTCACGGCGCTCATCAAACGGTACACCCATGCCCTCGAACTCATAGGGGCGGTAGCCTGAACCCAGGCCCAGAATGAAACGGCCGTCACTCAGAATATCGGCAAACGCAGCGTTCTCAACAACCCGCACCGGGTTATAGAGCGGTAGTGTCATGACTGCGGTACCGAGTTTGATATGCTCGGTCTGTGCTGCCAGATAGCCGATATAGGTGAAAGGGTCCGGCAGAATGCCATAGCCATTACTGAAATGGTGCTCCGCGATCCAGGCGATGTCATAACCGAGTCGGTCCGCTTCCAGGATTTCAGCTGTGGTTCGGGCATGGACATCACGATGCGGATAGGGTTCCAGATCGGTATGAGGGTGCGATGTAAACAGGACGCCGAAATTCATCTTCGTGTTACCTCCGCTGATCCGGGCTCGCGGGCAGTCTGATTATTGCCTAGACAGGTAGAGTCAAGTCGGTGACTCGATCTCATTAGAGCACACCTGTAGACGGTGTACAATTTATCCTGTATCCCCTGTAGATGTGCAGTGTTAAGGTCATTTATGATGAGCAGAACAGACGTGGCAGTGTCTAAAGCGAGTATCGAAGACTTTCAGGTCGAAGGTGTGGTTCTGTTGAGAGATGTTTTTACACCCTGGGTCGAAGGCGTACGCGAGGCGATAGAGCAGAATAAGCGTAATCCGAGCTGGCGGGAACGGACTTACCGACCCGAAGAAGGCGGAGAAAGTGAGTTCTTCCAGGATTACTGTGTCTGGTCAAAGTTTGCAGGGTATCGCGCAGTGGTTGAGTCGTCACCGATGGCCCAGATCGCTGCACAGCTGATGCGTTCGTACACAGCCCGCATTTTTCACGATCATATCCTTGTTAAAGAGCCCGGTAACGCGGTTGTCACCCCCTGGCACCATGATCAGCCGTATTACCTGGTTGAGGGATCTCAGTCTGTGAGCTTCTGGGTACCGGTCGACCCGGTTTCAAGGGACCGCAGCATCGAGTATGTCGCCGGGTCACATCGCTGGGGCAAGGACTTCACCCCAAAGCGCTTTGACGGAACGGATTTGTATGCCAATGATCAGAATGAAGGGATGCCTGATATTGATGCCGATCGCGAGGCATTTGACATACGCGGTTGGGCCGTAGAGCCCGGTGATGCGATTGCCTTTAATTTCCGTACACTGCACGGTGCTCCAGGGAATCATTCTCCTGCTAGAAGAAGAGTAGTTTCAGTTCGCTGGGTGGGTGATGATGCCACATTTGTTAAACGGCCAGGCAAGACATCACCAGATTTCCCTGATCTCGACTACGAAGATGGTATGCCCTTTGAGGGTGAAGATTTTCCGGTGCTTTACCGTAACTCCGGTGCTTTACTGTAACCAGGAGAAAATCCATGGCGAGCCATGCAACAGGTGATGGCGGTATCCCACCCAGAGATGCCACCAAGCGGGGGTTGAAACGCATCATGACGCTGGGTGGCGCCTACGGCACCCGAAACTACACCGTAAAGGATCTGCGCGATCAGAAGGGTCATAAGGTGCTGGTCGAAACGCTGCCGTTTTCAGTTGAAGAAGCCGTAGCGGCTGAAGAGGCTGGTATAGACACCATGAAGGTACGGTTTGACCCTTCACACCCCGACCTCGCTGCAGCAATCCGGCGTGCAGCACCCAACACATTCATGGCATTTTCCGTGCCTCTGGTTGCGGCTGCCAGTGAAGCCGATGCGGTGCGGTTGGCCTACGATGCGATGGCGATGGGTGCAGATGCGATCATGTGCCAATGGAGCCCGCGTTTTGTGAGTGCAGCGGCTGAAGGAGGTGTGCCAGTACAGGGCCATGCGGGGCTGGTGCCGAGGAAAAGTACCTGGACCGGGGGTCTGCGAGCTGTGGGCAAGACACTCGAAGAAGCGATGTGGGTTTATCAGGAGATCAAGGCACTGGAAGACGCCGGGGCATACGCGGTTGAGATCGAAGTGATACCCGAAAAACTTCTGACCGAGATCAGTAAGCGAACCACCTTGTTGACTTCGTCTATCGGCGCCGGTAGCGGCGGCGATATTCAGTTTCTGTTTGCCGAGGACATTCTCGGCAATAACCCACCACCATACCCAAGGCATTCTAAACAGTATAGACAGCTGTACAAGATGACACAGGAGATGCAGGCCGAACGAGTAACTGGATTTAAGGAATTTATCGATGATGTTCAGCAGAGCCGGTTTCCAGAGCCTATACATGTGATTGATGCACCCGATGATTTGATTGAGACCTTTACGCACGCAGTAGATCATGCTGAGTAACCCGGGATCAGCTGACTAAAAAAGGGCCACCAACAGTAGAAGGGGATAATCGATGGAACTTTACGACACGATGAGAACGACTTTTGCGGCCCGGGATTACACTGGTGACGCTGTACCGGATGCGGTGTTGTATAAGATCCTGGAGAATGCTCGATTCTCACCCAGTGGTGGGAATCGGCAAGGCAATCGAGTTATTGTAGTCAGAGACTTAACGAAACGTAAACAGATCGCCGAGCTCGTGGAACCAGCAGCCAAACACTACACCGCCCAGGGAAAAGTTGGGGAAGGGCCATGGAACAGCGTCATTCCGACCAAGGTGACTCCTGAGGAAATCGAAGCGACGCCAGCACCTTCAAGACTGATTGAACCGTACACATCCGCCGATGTGGTGCTGATCGTTGTCGTCGACTTGAAGGTGGTCGCCTCAACCGATCAGCACCTTGATCGAGTTGGTGTGATCAGCGGAGCATCGATCTATCCTTTTGTCTGGAACATACTGATGGCAGCCCGTCATGAAGGATTCGGCGGCACGATCACGACCCTGGCTGCTGCTGCTGAATCAGAGGTTCAGGCACTCTTCAATATTCCGACTGAGTTTGCGGTCGCTGCGGTAATTCCTCTGGGTCGGCCGGTCAAGCAACTCACGAAACTTAAGCGCCTGCCCGTCGAGGAGATGGTGACTCGTGAGCAGTTCGACGGTGAACCCTTCGGGATCAACTGAATGTCATCAATCTGCGGCTTGAGAAAATTGAGCAACTGATTGGCAATAAGCAGCAGAATCAGGTAATTTTCTCCAGGATCACGACCGGAATTTCCCGCTCTGTTTTTTCTTGGTAGTCCGCATAGGGCGGGTAGATCCCAACCATTTTATTCCAGATGGCTTCGCGTTCCTCATCTTTTGCGACACGTGTTCGGGCCTTAAAAATATCATCGATCACCTGCACAGTGACTTCGTTCTGTGCCATCAGATTGTGGTACCAGCCGGGGTGTCTGGAGGCGCCACCTTTTGATGCGATGACAACATAGTCGCTACCGGTCCGGTCGTAAATCAGTGGCATGATGGACTCATCGCCGGTTCGGCGTCCACGTGTTGTCAGCAACAGTGTGGGCACCGGGCCGGTGCTGCCAGGTCTTTTGGCGTCCCACATATGGCCGGCAGCAGGATCAGTCTGGTACTGTTTTCGATGGTTGGCAATCCAACCGTCAGTGCTTGCTTGTTTGATGGGGTCAGTCATGATCGGGTTCCTCAGTTGTCAATCATCCAGACGGTTGCACTGAAGTATAGAAGATACCTGCCAATGGCTCGCAATAGAGATAGAAGCTATACAATGGCGCCCCTCTGGACTCTGGCCAATGACGCCTTACGTATTTCGGATCAATCACTCAGACCATCCATCGGTGATATTTACTCGATTTCAAAATCTGCGTACCAACTCCCAGTTGACTGGAATTCTCTGTGTCATGGGTGGGGTATCGTGTTTTACCACTACGGACACCGTGATCAAGTATCTCAGCGGGGATTACGCGCTCCACCAGATCGTTCTCATTCGAGCTGTGATCGGGATCGTGTTTACACTGGTAGTGTTTGTTCCTTTCGACGGCGGGCTTGAAACACTTCGTACCAATCGGTTGCTGCTGCATCTGGTGCGAGGATTCTGTGTGGTCATGGCCAACCTGCTTTTTTTTACCGGGCTTGCCACGCTTCCCCTGGGGGAGACCGTTGCGCTGGTATTCGTTGCACCACTAATTATCACCATATTTGCGGCAATTTTTCTGCGTGAGAAAGTTAGTGCCTGGCGGTGGAGTGCTGTCGGGGTCGGGTTGGCAGGCACCTTGATCATGATGCGGCCTGGCACCAGTCTTTTTAATCCGATGATGCTTCTGCCGGTGCTTGCTGCGCTCTGTTACGCCACGTTTCAGATCCTGTCTCGGTATCTCGGCAGAAGCGAGAGCGCTTCTTCGATGGCTGTTTACACCCAATTGATGTTCATTGCGATCAGTGCCTTGATTGGCGTGTTGGTGGGTGATGGACGTTTTACGGTACACGACGATCCAACGATAGATTTTCTATTGCGAGCCTGGGTTTGGCCGTCTGGTCGGGATCTTGTACTGCTGTCGGGTATCGGTATTCTTAGCGGCCTCGGTGCTTATCTTATCTCTCAGGGTTATCGGCTCGGTGAGGCCAGTCTGTTGGCACCGTTTGAGTACACCTCACTTCCTTTTGCCATACTCTGGAGTATCCTGTTTTTTGGAGACTGGCCTGATCTGATATCGTGGGTGGGTATTGGAATGATATTCAGTGCCGGGATGTGGGCACTCATGCATGTGAATCACAATGAACGCCAGACATGACAATCGTAGGACACAACGTTCGAAAAGCCATAGGTTTATTGGGATGTTGTTCTGCAGGCAAGTGTTAAACTCTTAACAGATATTATTTATTCGACTTTGGCCTGACAGGAGAGCCGCTATGACAAACGAGACCGTGACTATTCCAGCCCGTGGCGGCAAAGCTGTATCCATCCGTCAAGGGCAGGCAGTCAAAGTAATCAATACCCACGGTGAGCAGGTGGTCGACACCTGGGCATTTAACGCGGGAGACATGAGTGAGTTCATGTCGATGGATGCAACCCGCGCGACCCTGCAAAAACTCATAGCGGATGTCGGGGACTGTTACCTTTCGAACCGGCGAAGGCCCATACTGACGGTCGAGGAAGACACTTCCGCCGGAATTCACGATACGCTGATGGCCGCCTGTGACAATGAGCGTTACGGTCTATTGGGTTGTACGGACTATCATGATAACTGTGCGGATAACCTTCGATCCGGCATGAAGGAGTTGGGTGCGCAAGCTGCTTGGGTGCCGTCGCCGCTGAATCTTTTTATGAATATTCCCTGGACACAAGAAGGCGCACTGTCGTTCGAGGCGCCGGTCACCAAACCCGGTGACTATGTTGTACTGCGTGCTGAGCAGGATGTCATCGTCGCGTTTTCTGCATGTCCGCAGGACATTCTGCCGATCAACGGTCGGCATACCATACCAACGGAGGCTCACTTTCAGGTCATTGACACGCCGGCTTGATCCCTGAGAGGATATGCAGTCAAGCCCGCAGAATCCGACCCGAACCGCTGCCCACAATCTGGCCATCGGCATAGACTACGTCTCCATTGACCAGGGTGTACTGCACACCCTGTGAAGGCATGACCATCCGTTTGCCACCACCGGGCAGATCGTAGCGTCGTTCTCCCCGGTTCCCGGACCCGACGGTTTCTGGATCAAAAATAACAATGTCAGCGGCCAGGCCAGGGTGTAATCGACCGCGGTCACTGATGCCGAAAAAATCAGCGGGGTCCGATGTGAGTCGGCGGACGGCCTGTTCAATTGACAGTACCCCGCGTTCACGGACCCACGTTCCTAAAAGGTAGGTGGGATAGCCACAATCGCACAACATGTCGACATGGGCACCTCCATCACCGAGACCGATCAGAATGCTGGGGTCATTGAGGAGTTCGGCCACACGGTCTACCCGGGTATTGAACGAGGCCATGGTGAACTCGCAGGAGAGATCATCAGCGATTGCAGTATCCAGGAAAGTGTCCACGGCGTCCTTTCCCTGAGCGCGTGCCATTTCAGCCACAGTCAATCCCTCCAGGGATTTCAGAGAGTCGGATTGTGCCTCGTGCAGGGTGATGCGCTCCCAGTTACCGAATGTAAGCGGGTTTTTGAGTTCTTCCCGGAACTGATCTCGAAATGCTCGGTCTTTATAGACCGCTATCTGCGCCTGTTTCGACGTGTTCTCGAACAATCGTTTCCAGGACGGGAAAGCGGCGAAGGAGAATGGGCTACGCATGTTGATTTCGCGGGTCAGAGGTAAGGGCGACGTCTGTGGTCGAGCCCCTTTCTTGATCATCGGTGCGGCCCGTCGTAACGTGTCTCGAACGGCTTCAGAGATGTCGTCCCGGTCAAACAGTGCGATGAAGGTTACCGGGCGACCGCTATGGTCGAGGAGGAAGTCGAGGAGTTCACATTGTTCTTCCTCCAGCACGCCGATCTGGCGTGTGAGTGCTATTTCGATTGCGCCTTTGCCGCGGACCTTCAAGACATTGGCATAGGCTTTAAGTTCATCCCTGCTTGCATTCCGGCAGGCGAGAGGTCGGCCTTGAAAACCCAGATGTTGGTTCAGGATGGTACTTGAGAAGCCGAAGGCACCGACGTCCATCGCTTCGCCAAGAAGCGCCTGGATGTCGCGAGTCTCCTCGGGCGTTGCAGCACGCTCCAGTGATTCTGTACCCATCACGTAGTGACGAAAAGGTGTAAGTGGCGCCAGGAATGCCAGATTCAGAGTGGGTGCGCGGCGTTCTGCAGCATTCATATATTCGGGAAAGGTTTCCCAGTCCCAGGTGATGCCTTCTTCCAGGACGTCGTACGGAATGGCTTCAACATTGACCAGATCATGCATCGCGATGTCGCGGGATTCCGGTCTGCACGGGGCAATTCCAACCCCGCAATTTCCTACGACCACACTGGTGACACCGTGCCAGGACGAAGGTGTGACTGCACCGTCCCAGCAGATCTGTGCATCATAGTGGGTGTGAGGGTCGATAAATCCTGGGGCCACGACTGCACCGTCGGCATCGATAATCTGTGTTGCCCCACTATCAATGTCGCCCACCTCTACTATCTGGCCGTTGGTGATGGCGATGCTCCCATGCCGGGCTGGACTGCCAGTGCCATCGATCAGTGTTCCATTCTTGATTAGCACGTCGTATCCCACTGGATTCTCCTCGTGAATGAATGCGTACCCACTGGGCGTAAGTCGTTGACTGCGATTCGTCAACATCGACTACAGCATTGAAACCGACCCTAAATGTAACTCAGATACCCGGTAACTTGTTTAACTTCTTGCGTATAAAAGGGGTAGCATAAGCAGTCTTTGTACCGCTATGCTGAACAGAACTTTTCTGACCGAGGACTTCGTTATGGACTTCACAGGCAAAGTAGCATTGGTGACCGGGGGCGGCAACGGAATTGGTCGTGCGACAGCCCTCGGATTTGCCGAGAGAGGCGCCGCAGTCGTGGTTGTGGATAAGGACAGCGCTGCAGCTGTTGAAACCGTACGGCTTATCAAAGAAAGCAAAAAATCCGCATTTGATGTATGCGCCGATGTGACCCGTACGGGTGATGTGCAGGCCTATGTCGAAGCCACTTTGCAGAAACATGGCCGCATCGACTGTTTTTTTAATAATGCGGGAATCGAGGGGCGTGTTGCCCCTACCGCTGAATATGACGAAGATGTATTCGACAGTGTCATTGCGGTCAATGTAAAGGGGGTGTTTCTTGGTCTTCGGCATGTCCTGCCAGTGATGCTCAAGCAGGGTGCTGGAACCGTTGTAAATATGGCCTCGATCGCAGGGCTGGTTGGTTCTCCTGGTATGCCCGCGTATGTGGCATCGAAGCACGCCGTGATTGGCCTGACAAAAGTTGCCGCCGGAGAGGTATCCGGTGAGGGAGTGCGTGTTAACGCAGTTTGCCCAGGCCCAATCGATACCCGCATGATCCATGAACTTGCGGCACAGGTAAATGTGGACGATCCCAGCGCGGTACGGATAGGCTATGAATCGAGCATACCGCTTGGGCGTTATGGTAAGGCAACAGAAGTTGCCAATGTGGTGTTGTTTTTGTGTTCTGATCTGTCGAGTAACGTTACCGGTGCGCAATATGTTGTTGATGGCGGTCGGATCGCTAGCCCTAAAGGCGTAACGAGCCGGTCGGAATAACCAGTAGATCCCAGGAGGGCCGATGGCCGATTTCATTCGAGTTGATGCGCATGCCCACCTTTATCGGACACCTGAAGAGGGCTATGCCGAAAAAACAGGCTATGAAGTTTGGGAATATGGAGCGCAGGCCGATGTTCATCAGTCTGATTGTGTTGGAACCGTTGATGAGCTGTTACTGCAGATGCGCTCTACACAGATCAGCAAAGCAGTCGTCGTCAATCTGTTTTCGGCTGTGGTCAACCGAAACATCGCGCTGGCGTCGCTTGACGATGGCTTGAGTGAAAGCGATACAGCAAAACGCACGGCGGATATCGATGACTGGATTCGCCGTGAGGTTATCTCGTTTAACCAATGGAATTGCGATCTTTCCCGACAGCATCCAGAGCTGGCAGCCTTTGTAGCTGCCGACGTCAATGCTTTGCCTGGATCGCTCTGTGCCGAACACATCAAGGATATGATCGAGAACCATGCGGCTGCGGGGGTTAAGCTTCACGGCGCGTTTCAAGGTTTCGACATGTCAGACGAACGTTTATGGTCGACGTATCAAGTCTGCCAGGATCTCAACGTGCCCATCATTGCGCATTCCGGCCCGGATCGGGAAAGCAAAGGATTTGCCGAACCACGCGCCTTTGCCAAGATGCTGGATTCTTTTCCGCAACTTCGCATGGTGGTTGCTCACCTGGGTGGCGGCACCTGGACGCAGACATTGGATATCGCGAAGGCTTACCCCAACACATATTTCGATTGCTGCGAAATCATTGAGTGGACCCAGAGCGATAACGGCCCGACTGAAAAGCAACTCGCACAACTGATCCGGGATATCGGGTCTTCCCGAGTTATGATGGGCTCAGATTTTCCCTGGTACGACCTGGATCACTCCATCGACCGTGTGTTCAGTTTGCCGATCCTGTCGATGGAGGAAAAAGAAAGAATCATCGGCGCCAATGCAGTCGATATACTGGGTCTTTGATAGCTTTATCCTGCCGAATTCTGCGCCGTGCCTTTGGCAGGCGTATTGACCCTCACCCCAATGCCCCGCCGGCCATGGTCAGAGATTGGGCCGGATGGTTGAATCGGGCGGCAAGTGTGCGCAGGGTGTTGTGAAACTCGTCTCGATTGACCGAGCACTGCTGCAGATGGCGTACGCCAGCAGTGGGATCGAAAGCGGTGCGGCCGTGCAGGACCCTTTGGTTATCGAATAGGTGTAGATCGCCCGGTGCCATCAGGCAGGCGAACTTGAGTTCCTCTGAGTTCACAATATTCCAGAACGCCTTGATCGCTTTATAGATCGATTCCATCAGTTCTTCGGGCAGATCCTGTGGGGGAATGGTCCGGTCAGTAAAGCGGATGCCTTCCACATCTCCATCGATATCCAGGGCGATAATGCGCCGATGGGACTGCATATCTTCTTCGGGTAGTGCTCGACGCTGGAAGAAAACAGGTACGCGGCACAAAATATCAAACGATGCATGATCGCTTTCTTTCAATACTTGAGCCACCTTGAACCCATCGACCAGAATGGTTTCACCACCTTGGTCCTGTGAAGCGGCCAGGCAGTGAAACAAGGTGATCCCGGGGGCGGCGTGGCGATAGCTCTCATCGGTGTGTGGGCCGAGATACTTGCCGGTGTTGGATCCAAGCGTCAGGTTGGTGCCTGTTCTCACGTCGAATACCCGACCGTAGTTGTTCAGATGAACACTGCCGAAATGTCCTGCCACAGTCGCCACTGTCCCTGGCGTCAGCGGTACATTCCTGAGTCTGGCAATGCCAAAGTCTCGAACGGACAGAGCAATCTGTAGAATGGTTTCAAGGTTATTCAGGTCTGAAAACAGGTAAACTGGAATTTCTCCCGTATTGCCGGCATGCCACAACACAGGGGTGGGTTTGCGTTGACGACGGGTCGCTGCATCGTAGGCGCTGCCTAGCAATGTTGGTAGATTGTGGGTGGTGTCAATCTGACCATCTGCCCAGCGGATTTCCAGGGTATCGTTTTTAATTTCGAAACTCTCAACCACTAGAGATTCTGGATCGTCCGGCAGGAGATCGATTTTCACACTGGTGTCATTAGGCATACCGTCCGGGCAGCGGGCATTGTGCCGCAACCAGACGTAATGGAAAGTGTGGGATTTGCCCGAAGGCCAACGGACAGTCAGTTTTCGCTGTTCAGCATCGATCGATGCGCTGACAGATGTTGAGGACGGGTGCATACAGGATGGTGGTTCTGAAGGTTTCTTGCTGGCACGCTTCAATAATTTTTCGTTGGCTGGGCTAACCGGGTGCAAACGCCTCCAGTGTTCTTTCGGCTGCATCCAGGTCATCCGGGGTATGCACTGGCTGGATGCATACATGGGTGGCGCCGGCATCGAAGTGTTCATCCAGTCGTCGCTGGATCTTATCTTCGTTACCCCACACAACCATGGCATCGATAAATCGATCGCTACCACCATTGTCGAGATCGGCCTCACTGAATCCCAGGTTGTGCCAGCACTGTCGGTAGTTTGGCAGGCCCAGATAGCGTTCGAGTTCACGCCGGGCCAACGCTCGGGCTTCGCTCGGTGATTCCTCCAGGCAGACTTTCTGTTCGACTGCCAGCCATTTGTCCGCACCGAGAATGCTTTTGGCGCTTGCTGTGTGTTCCGGGGTGACGTTATAGGGGATAGCTCCGCGTGTCAGTTCAGCCGACAGAGCCAGCATTTTGGGCCCCAGTGCTGCCAGGACCACGGGCCAGGTCCGGCCGTCATCCGCTTCTGAATACAGTTTCTCGAGGTAGGTGCGCATGGTGGCCAGCGGTTTGGTATAGGTGTGTCCCCGGACCTGTTCGACCAGGGGTATGTGCGATACACCGAGTCCGAGTACGAACCGGTTGTCAGAGACTGCCGACAGGGTATGCAGGCCCTGTCGTGACGAGTACGCATCGCGGGCGTAGATGTTGGCGATAGAACTGCCGATACAGATGGTTTTGGTCTGTGCCAGTAAAAAACTTCCCAGCGCCATGGATTCGAACCCACGGGCCTCGGAGTACCACAATGTGCCGTAGTTCAATGACTCCACTTTTTGAACAAAACGTCGCCATTGCGCCGGTGTCAGTTTGTCGGCGGCATACCAGACGCCTAGTTTGCCCAGGTCCATGGGTTTCCCTATTCTTAGAGGCCTTAAATGAAGTGTAGCAGTGGTGTGAAAACTACACGCAACTATCGGTGGCCTGATGCCCTCAGGTTTGTTTCAGCGAATGGTACGTCTCAGTGCCTCACCAGGCAGTGTAGCCCCCATCGATCAGCAGATCCGTGCCAGTCATGAATGTGGAATCTTCACTGGCCAGGAAAACGGCGGCCCGGGCGATCTCGTCAGGCTCACCCAGGCGACCCATTGGATGCTTGGCACCCCAGATGCGCTGGGCGGTTTCGAGGTCTCCAAAACGCGTGGCTAGCCGATCTGTGGCAACACCGCCTGGAGACAGTGTGTTGACCCGGATCTGGTCGGTTGCATAGTCGAGCGCCATACCCTTTGCCAGCTGAGTCAGGGCGCCTTTGGTGGCACAGTAAAGGCTTTGTCCGGCGCTGGCGACCCGGGCCATCTGCGATGCGATCAGAATAATCGTGCTGCCAGGGGATTTCTTCAGATGAGGAATGGCGTGCTTGCTGATCAGGAAACAACCCGTAAGGTTCACATCGAGGGCGTGCTGCCAGTCCTCTTCTGAAAGTTCGTGAACCGGTACGATCGGAGACAACAGGGCAGCCCCACCGATGACCGTGGTGAGCTGGCCGAAACTTGATACGGTGAACTCCACAGCCTGTTTTGCTGCGTCGGTATTACCGACATCACAGGTAATCGATTCGGCCAGGCCGCCTTTCTCACGGATGCCCTGTGCCACTGCAATGGCACCTTTCTTATTGATGTCAGCAACCATGACTGCTGCACCTTCTTGAGAAAAGCGTTCGACGATGGCCCGGCCAATACCATTCGCAGCACCGGTAACCAGTGCCACTTTGCCGTCAAGTTTTCCGCGTGTCTCGGTCATTCGGTGTTGTCTGTGTCCGGGTCAGTTTTGAGCAGTTTAGCAAGATCGGAGAATGGCTGGTGCGTCGCTGTGCTGGAGCGCTGTTCAAAATGCGCGTCTGCCGTTAGCGGGTCGACCAGACGCGCGTGCTCATTGTCATGGCAGTAAATGCAGAGATTTTCCCAGTTGCTGCCATCGGGCGGATTGTTGTCGTGATTATGATCCTTGTGATGTACGGTCAGTTCATGAAGGTTTTTCTCATTGAACTCGCGTCCGCAGCGGCCACAGACCCAGGGATGGATCTTGAGAGACTGGGCGCGATAGCCTTGCTCGCGAGTGTCTCGGGCCCGGATTGCATCGACCACGGCCTTGTCGAGTCGCTGTTCTCGATCACTCATCAGAGGCACCTCCACAACAGGTCGGCGTCCGGCTGTGGACAAAAATCAACCGCTGCGGGAACCGGTTGGCGTATCACTGTGGGTCTGCCATAGTGTCACTCCCTATCCAGGGCAATCGGTGGTGACGCATTATTCTGGCACAGAAAAGCACAATGTTGAGTAAAACCCAATTGTCCGACTATTCAAATGAAGGTTATGTCTTCGTTCCTGAACTGTTACCTGTCGTTGACATCAAAGCAGTGATGGCCCAGTTACTTGAACTGTGTGCGCTTCAAAGACCCGAAGTCATATTCGAGAAGGACACCCAAACTGTCAGGTCATTGATGAATGTACATACCTACAGCAAGGCGGCGGACAATCTGATCAGAAATCAATCGATCATCGACCCAGTGAAGCAAATTCTCGGCAGCGATGTTTATGTGTTTCAGTGTGTTCTGAATCTGAAAAGGGCATTTACCGGCGATATATGGCAGTGGCACCAGGACTTCTCAACCTACCTTATAGACGACGGCATGCCGGCTAACCGGTTGGTCAACGTGCTGATCTTCATGGATGAGGTCAACGAGTTCAACGGGCCGTTGATGCTAATACCGCGCTCGCATCACGGTGAAGCCACAAAGAATGATGTGGACGACACCACCACCTCTTACCCGATTCGGGCACTGGACAATAACCGAGTTGCAAGTGCAGTCGAAGCGAACGGTATGGTTGCTCCCAAAGGAGCCCCCGGCTCGGTCATATTTGCCAATACAAATATCATTCACGGTTCGGCGTCGAATTTGTCGCCTTGGGATCGTGCCCTGATTTCGTTGACGCTGAACTCTGTCGAGAACAAACATCAGGGGTCATGCCGACCCGAATGGGTTGTCATGAATGATTTCTCACCTGTCCAGATCAGCTGACACTTCGTGTATTTATTGAACAATGCTCTGTTATTCCTTCGGTGCCCTGATCAGCCTGCCATACTGATAAGAAGTACTGCAGCTACTGGAAAACGAATAACTCAAGTGCCGGGCCAAGACAAATACCGCCAATGAGCCTGAATGAACCCATCTCAATGCTTGCTTGCCAGCGCCATCTGTTCGATATACCGGACGATGTGGCCTATCTGAACTGTGCCTATATATCACCACTACTGAATGCGGTGCGCGATGCCGGCATTGCAGGTACGCAGCGAAAAAGTCATCCCTGGGAAATCTTTCCCCGGGACTTCTTTACCGATGCTGAGGAAGCTCGCGGACTGTTTGCCGAACTTATCGGTGCCACGGCCAATGATGTTGCACTGGGTTCTGCTGCCAGCTACGGTATTGCAACTGCTGCGCGGAATCTGCCGGTTCAACCTGGGCAGCGTATTCTCGTGCTACAGGATCAGTTCCCATCCAATGTCTATTCCTGGCACGCACTTGCGAACGAGTCGGACGGGGCAATACTGACCCTGCAGCGGCCTGAAGATGACGACTGGACACGGTCAGTTCTTGAGGCGCTGGATGAGCGGGTGGCGATTGCCGCCTTACCCCACGTTCACTGGACCGACGGCGCCATGCTCGATTTAGTACGAATCGGTGCGCGCTGTAGAGAAGTCGGTGCTGCGCTCGTTATCGATGGCACCCAGTCAGTTGGGGTATTGCCTTTCGACGTTAACGCCATCCAGCCCGATTTTCTTGCGGTCGCAACCTACAAATGGTTGCTCGGGCCGTACGGTTCAGGCTTCATCTATGCTGCCCCCAAGTGGCAGGAGGGCACACCGCTTGAGCACAACTGGATCAACCGTGAAGGCAGTGAAGACTTTTCGAATTTGGTCGACTATCGAGACAGCTATCAGTCCGGAGCGCGTCGCTATGATGTCGGTGAACGGGGCAACATCCATCTGGTGCCGATGGTCAAAACAGGGTTGTGCCAGCTGCTCGACTGGGGTGTAGATAATATACAGCACACAATAGGTGCTCGGACCGATCGGATTGCTGTGCGTGCAGCTGATAGGGGTATCACCACACTGCCAGCAGAGCATAGAGCAGGTCATTACCTGGGCTTGCGTTTTCCAGCGGGTGTGCCTGAAGGTTTGGCAGACCGTCTTGCCCAGGGAAAAGTCTATGTCAGTGTTCGCGGACGAGATGCAGTTCGGGTCACTCCTCATCTGTGGGTTACAGATGAGGATGAAGAGCGCTTCTTCACCGTTCTGACATCAGCTTTGACCCAATGAATCCACGTCTGGCACTGTCGTGACAACGTTGTTGCTCACGCTCACCCATTAGAGGATCTTTTGACTATGACTAAGGCGTATACCATCGAGGGCCGCGAGGTCATCGCAGCGGTTAAGGGATTGAGGACACAGATTCTTACAATCGGGCCGGGTCAGTGTGTACCCTGGCATCATCACAGTGTGGTGACTGATACTTTTTTCTGCATTGAGGGACCCATGCAGATTGAGACACGCAATCCAGATGAACAGCGGGTCTTGTCACCAGGCGAGACCACTGCTGTCGGTGCAGGTCAGCCTCACCGTGTGTCGGGAGTTGACGATGGACGGTGCAAATTTCTCATTATTCAGGGCGTTGGCGAGTACGATTTTGTGCCCGACGACTGAAGCGGTTGACTATGATCCCGCCTTTATCCCTGTGGGCTCGGCAACGCCGTTGATCACCAGCTTGGGTCCTGTTCCCACATCAATCAGCTCAGGACGACTGGCCAGGTACTCCGAGACGCCCGGCAGGCTTTCCACAGCTGCCATGAAATTGAGTACCGAAGCATGTGGGTCAAGTATGTTTGCTTTAAGCATTTGGGCAAGGGAAAAGTGATGATACGCAGAAAAGTCACAATAGTAAGGCTTAGCGCCAAAAAAGAACGGACCGTCCTCTGTTCGTTCCAATTGTCGTGCAAAGTTCTTTAAGGTTGCTGGGAAACTGTCGAGAAACGTTTGTTTGCGTTGCTCGTGTACGTCGCCTGCGGTGACATTCACTGTTGGATTAAGGGGCGGAAACAGTTCTTGTGTTGAATCAAATACGGAATCAACTTGGGCTGCTAACAAAGGGTCGTTGGGCATGGTGCCGGTCAGGGTTGCAACATAGCGAGTGATGGCGCCGCTTTGCCAGATATGGGTATGACCATCGACAACCAGTACCGGCAGTTGTCCGAACGCGACCTCAGGCTTCGCTTCAGGCCAGGGCTTGCCATAAAAATCCCATGCCATCTCGTAGGTATAAGGCACATTCGCATAATGCATCATCATCTGCGGCGCTTCAGCAAGAGCCCTCAATTTGAAATAGATCAACTGCACTTTGGGTAGTTTGGTCATGGTCTTTGAGTCCGATTTGGATTGTGTGTGAATGGACCTGATATCAGGGTCATTAAATCGGCAAAAAACCGGATGTCGTCACTAAGATAATACAAGAACTCAGTTTATAAAGAGGTTCTGGGACTGATCTGGAATCTGTTCAGTTTGAGTGCGCGTCCAGAACATCCAGGATGGGGGCCAAGGCCTCGATTGAAGCACAGGTGGTTGGCTCCAGCGAGATCTGCACATGGGATACACCGGCCTGCTCATAGCGAAGCAGTTCTTGGGCAATACTCTCAGGCGGGCCTGCCAAAGGTATCAGCGGTTCTCCCGCGAGGCCGCTCGGCAGACGATCCCACCAGTTATCAGCGCTGGAATCTGCCAGCAATACGGCCACGGTTGATTCGAGGGTCGAAATGTCCCGACCCTGCAGGGCACAGGCCTGTTCCAGTTCCGGCAGGGCCAGGACAAAACCAGCCACGGTGTTGTGAGTAATGTCGTAGTAGAGATTCCACATATCTGCATAGCGCGCGGTCAGTCCCTGCATGCGTGGTGAGCCGGTGTTGGTGCCGATCAGGATGGGCGGCCCGTTGGCACGGGGCCCGCGGGGTTTGAGTTCGCAATCCCGTGCGGAATGATAGGTGCCCGTATAGTCGATCTGGCCGTCTCGCAGCAGGCCACAGACAATATGAATCGCTTCCTCGAAACGGCTGACCTTGTAATCAAATGGAAAACCGAAGGCTTCGTATTCGAGTCTGTGGTAACCCGAGCCCATGCCCAGAATTAGGCGACCACCGCTGATCTCGTCGACGGTGTCTGCCATCTTGGCGAGTAAGGCGGGATTGCGCCAGCCCATTGCAAGCACCAGCGTACCAAGTTCTACACGCTCGGTGATCGCAGCCAGGGCAGACAGGAATGACCAGCATTCCCACACACCTCGCGGCTGATCTTCACCTTCGAGCCGGTAGAGCAGGTGATCTACAACCCACAGTGAATCAAATCCCATATCCTCGGCCAGCCTTGCCATATCGCTGACCTCCGACCAACTGCGAACCCCGGGACCACGCAGGCCCTCGGTCTGCGGGAGCATCAGTCCGATCTTTAATTGACGGGGATGTTTTGTTTTGGTCACGACTGGATGTCTCTACGTGGGAGAGACAAGTGTATTAGAGTACAGTGTTTAAGGGTAATTAGACCAGTGCCTTGATGTGTTTAATAGAATTTTGATTAAAGGTTCAGTGAACAATTCCGGCTAAGCTATTCATGGGTCCTCCAGTTGTGCCTTGTCGCGGTCGTGTTTTAGTCAATACTAGATTTTTGTTAGACGAAATATCATGTGCAGGTAGGTTATCCTTTCGTTTCCACAAATTCCAAACGGAGATGAAACTATGACCGACAAAAAAGTCGACAATGGGGTGGATGTAGAGTTTCTACTGGGCGCCCGAGAAATGCTTACTGAAGCGCCTGAGGGAGCCCAATTTCAATGGCGTGCAAAATGTGACTGGGTCTACGGTACCCATAGCAAAACCAGTGTTGAAGGTTTTTTTGGACTTGGAGAAGAACAAAATCACAAAACCGAGCACACGTTCGATGCTGACCATCCTGAGGTCTTTTCGTCGGAGGATCATGGCGCCACGCCTGTGGAAATTGTACTTGCAGGGTTAGCCAGTTGCCTGACGGCAAGTGTCGCTGCGGTTGCCCAACATCGGGAGATTCAACTGAATTCCGTTTCCGCAACGCTTGAAGGTGGTATGGATATTCAGGGAATTCTCGGTATCGACAGCGACGTCCGCAATGGTTTTGACGGTATCAAAGTGACTTACAACATCGATGCCGATGCGTCGAAGGAAGATATCGAAGCGCTGGTTGCTCAGGCACAAAAACGATCCGCTGTCTACGACATTATTACCAACCCGACCAATGTCACGGTAGAGGTCAGCTGAACCGGCAATCTGTGGTGTCTGGGGCCCCATCGAAGATCGACACCGTGGTCATCGGTGCCGGTCATTCCGGCCTGGCGATGAGTTACTGCCTCAGCCACCGGGGCATAGAGCATGTGGTGTTGGAACGCTCTGATGTCGCGAATTCCTGGAGGACCGAACGGTGGGATTCACTGCGGTTGCTCACGCCCAATTGGCAGAGTCGGTTACCTGGATTGGCCTATGAGGGGGATGATCCTGATGGCTTTATGACGGTTCCGGAAGTCATCGAATTTGTAGATCACTATGCAGATGTAATCTCGGCACCGATCCAAACCCGTACCACTGTAACATCTGTGTGCTGTGCGGGTGATGGTTATCAGGTCGACACCGACCGAGGTACATGGAAATGCCGGGCGATCGTTGTTGCGAGCGGTGCGTGCAATGTCGCCAGCGTACCGGCAATCGCATCGTCTGCGCCCTCATCGATTGCCATGGTCACACCGCTTGATTACCGCAATCCGGACCAATTGAAAGAGGGGGGTGTACTTGTTGTCGGCGCATCGGCGACCGGCACACAACTTGCCGATGAAATTCACCGCTCGGGTAGACCAGTTACGTTAGCTGTGGGTGAACACGTTCGTATGCCTCGGGTTTACAGAGGACGAGACATTCAGTGGTGGATGGATGCGGCCGGGGTTCTTGACGAACATTATGACCAGGTGGATGACATTAAGCGGGCGCGCAACGTGCCCTCTCCACAGCTCGCCGGCTCGCCCGGGCGGTCTACACTGGACCTCAATGCGCTCACTGGAATCGGCGTTAAGCTCATTGGTCGTCTTGCGGGTATTAAAAATCGGAAAGGACAGTTTTCTGGGTCGCTGCGCAACAATTGTGCACTGGCTGACCTCAAGATGAACCGGCTGCTCAACACGATTGACGAGTGGGTGTCTGAAAACGGTCTCGACAATGAGGTGTCGCCTCCACATCGTTTTGCCGCGACCACTGTTGAGAAATCGCCGCCACTGGACCTTGACCTCAGTAATGGTCAAATCCAGACCATTGTCTGGGCGACAGGTTTCCACCCTGACTATTCCTGGCTGGGTGTGCCGGTACTGGATCGGAAAGGTGAGATTCGCCACGAGGGTGGGGTTGTGGACTCACCGGGCATGTACCTGATGGGTATGACTTTTCTCCGCCGTCGAAAGTCGAGCTTTATCCACGGTGCCGGCGATGATGCCCGGGATCTCAGCGATCACCTGACGTCTTACTTGGCCAATACCATTTCGAATGCAGATTCAATTCTGCAGGCAGGCGCAAATAAATGATAAATAGCCTCTGCAAGATCGATGGAGCTGAGCTTGCCGACCTCTGATTCCTGTTTTATCTGCTGTATTGTGTTGTAGGGCCTTAGCGACCCCTGCTATTGCTATGGCACGCCAAACCATTCCAGCCCGTCACGGTGTCGCGATTCAACTTGATGCGGGTTCAGAGATTGTCGTCATCAATACCCATGGCACCCAGGTGCTCGACACCTGGGCTTTCAATATGGCTGACCCTAGCGAGTACCTATCGATGGAGCACACTCGTTCGCGCCTGAGTCGATTGTCACCCGGGGTTGGAGACAGTCTGTTTTCCAATCGCAGGCGGTCTGTTTTAACAATGCTGGAAGATACGTCACCGGGGATTCATGACACGTTGCTTTGTGCCTGTAACAGGGAGATCTACCGTGAACTCGGTTGTGATGACACGCACCGCAGTTGCGAATCGAATTTGCATGAAGCCCTGTCGGTGATGGGTATCCGGGTTCCAGGGACGCCTGCACCACTGAATTTGTTTATGAATGTTTCAGTCGCCCCCGATGGTGCAATTGACCGGAGGCCGCCCCAGTCGCGGCCGGGAGACCGGGTCAGACTTCGGGCAGATATGCACGCGGTCGTTGTCTTTTCCGCCTGTCCGCAAGATATAACGCCCATTAATGGTGCCGAGTGTACCCCGCGTGATGCACACTATGAGGTGATTTCCAGGAACCCGGCACAGCAGAAACTATAAAGTGATAATTTTGAGATTAATTCAACTGGGTTGGAATTCTTCTGAATAAGCAGTCTCTATACAAGTCATAATTCTGAGCGCCGATTTGCAGATGACGATATCATTGAATCGCACGGTAATTCTTAACTGACCATGAAAGCGGCTGTTTTCAAACAACCCGGTACCCCGCTCGCCATCGAGGAGGTCAACGATCCTGAGCCGGGTCCGGATGACCTGATCCTCAAAGTGAAGGCGTGTGGGATTTGTGGCACCGATCTGCACTGGTCTCAAGGGAACGATCCGAGTGCAGGTTGGCGTCACCTGGCACCCGGATCGGTCATGGGTCATGAATTTTCCGGTGAGATTATCGAGCTCGGGAAAAACACCCGTAGTCAGTTCCGTGCCGGCGAACGGGTCGTGGCACAGCCCTTCATCGGCTGCGGCAGCTGTAGCGCGTGCCGTGCCGGCCGATCCTATCGCTGTTCAACGGTTGTCACGCGGGCCAGCCCAGAACTGACCGGTGCCTACGCCGAATACACGCGAATCGGTGTGGCCGAAACCCTGAAGCTGCCGGACAACGCAAGTTTTCACGCGGGCGCCCTGGTCGAGCCCTTGGCGGTCGGATTAAATGCAGTCAAGCGTGCTGGGCTGCAGGTCGGTGACCCGGTGTTGGTGATTGGTGCTGGACCGGTAGGTTTGTCCGTTGCCCTATGGTGCCGCTTTTTCGGCGCCCGTGATGTAATCGTGAGTGACCTGGTTGACGCGCGGGCGGTTCGCTGTGCCGAATTTGGCGCCACCGCGGTAATCGATGCCGCGAATGAAGACGTTCAGGCACGTTTCCGGCAGATCGCCGGCCGGCCACCGGCTGTGGTGTTTGATTGTGTGGGTGTGCCGGGCAGCCTCCAACTCAGCATTGACCAGGCACCGGCCGATGCGCATCTTGTGGTTGTCGGGTTGTGCATGGCGCAGGACGCATTTTTCCCTGCCAAGGCCATCGTGAAGGAACTCCACATCACCTTTGCATTTGTGTACTCGAAGGCAGACTTTCAGTTCGTGATTGACATGTTGGGCAGTGAACGGATTCCAGTGGATGCCCTGGTGACCAGTGTTGTTGGTCTGGACGATTTCCCGAATAAATTCGAGGCCATGCGCACACCCGGTGCCGACCTCAAAGTGATGCTGGAACCGGACTCAGGTATAAACAATCTCTAAATCTATTTATTAGTCCAAAGTATGGTGACCGCTTGTTAGTACACGGACTTAATCGGCATCGAGTACAGCCAGAACATCCTTGGGGTCCACCGTGAAATCGACGCCCGCTCTTTCCTGTTGCAGACACATGGCAACGCGGGAATCTCGATCACCCCAGCCTCGATCCAGAGCCTCGGTCATGTCGGCCAGGGTCAGGTCGATCAGGCGCATGGGTACGCCAAGTTCCCGCCCGAGCTCTGCGGCCAGGGCCACATCCTTGTGGGCCAGGCGCAGGGTAAAATCTGGGGGGTCATACTGATTGATCAGGTAATGTTCTGCCAGGCTGTCGAAAGTCCGCTGCCGTCCGCGGACGCCTTGGCGAACCGCCGCAAACAGTGCCAGAGGTTCGACGCCAGCCTTGACGCCGGCGGAAAATACCTCTGCCAGGGCGGTCTGAATGGCATAACCGGCGGCGTTGTGAACAAGCTTGGCCACAGTGCCGGCGCCGATCGGACCGATATAGCGGACCTGATCACCCAGGATGTCCAGGGCCGTCCGGCTAGCGCTGAACACGGTCTTGTCGCCACCGACCCAGATGGCGAGTTTCCCTGAGGCCGCGCCCTTAGGCCCACCGCTGACCGGGGCATCCAGGCAGTGAAGGCCCCTGGCCGCAAAGACTTCGTGGATATGACGGACCGTGGTCGGAGAATTGGTGGAGAGATCGAACAGCACTGTACCTGGTTTCATGCCGGCAATCAGGCCGTCGGTCTCGTCCAGGGCCACCTTTTCAACCTCGGTTGGCCCGGGCAGGGAGGTCAGGATCACTTCCGAAGCAGCCGCCAGTTCCCGTGGTGTATCGGCCCACTTGGCGCCTGCCGACAGATGCGCGTCTGCACTATCTCGTTGAATGTCGTGCACGGTAATCTCTGTGCCTGCCTTGATCAGGTTGCTCGCAAAATGGGCACCCATTGTGCCCAGGCCGATAAATCCGATCTTTTTCATCTGTTCTTTCCTCAGCTCTGATTTTCTTGATGGTTCCAGGGCGCTTGAGTTGCTAACAACGGGGCCTGGCCCCGACTGATCGGTAGGCTAAATCTCGCCCGGCGTGTGACGCACCAGTCCATGCAAGTGTTGTACTGCCAGGCTTCGGAGACAACGCATCAATTGGCTGGGTTTGTGCCATTGTGAGTTCTCCCTGAGTGTTGCAGCATCGTGAGAATCTTCGGGTGCCTGATCAGATCCCCGGGCCAGGTAAACAGGAGAGGTACTTTGTAACGGTGTTTCCCGGTGAGTGGTTCACCCGGGACCTGTTGATGTTGTTCGATCTCATCGCGATAAGACCGAGCTTCGGTTACAGACAGAACCCGGTAGGGAAAGCAGAATTCCGATCTGCGGTATTCGCGAATCATGTCATCAGATAGTGCGTTAGACATGTGGATTGGTTCTCCATCATTCGAAGATGAAGTATCTCAACATCACCGGACTGCGACAACTATAATCAATTTGGATAAGAGAGGTTGCTTTGGCTTATGAATTGATGGTGACCGACATCGAAGCGTTTGCTATGGCCGATCAAGATACTGGTTAATCAAAGCATAAGGATTGTTAAAGATCATCTTCCGGCACGCAGTGTGAAGCAAACAAAATAGGACAAATACAGATGGCATGGCGTCTGGGTATTGATATCGGCGGTACTTTCACAGATGTTGCGTTGGTCAACGATGTCGACGGTACCATTGGTATTGCCAAAACGCCCACTACTCCGAGTGATTTCGGCAAAGCGGTGCTGAGTGGCCTGCACGACGCGCTCGATCGTTATGGTGTGCAGCCTGATGAGGTGTCGCTGCTGTCTCACGCGACTACCGTGGTGACCAACTCGATTCTCGAAGAAAATGGCGCGTGTACCGCGCTGATCAGTACACGCGGCTTCCGTGATGTGCTCGAGCTTCGACGTTCTGCCCGGTCGGATCTGTACGACATGTTCCAGGATCCTCCGCGTGTCCTTGTACCAAGACATCGCCGCCTGGAGATTACCGAACGGCTCGATGCAACGGGTACAGTCATAGTACCCCTGGACGAATCCGAAATTCCCGGGCTGATCAAGGAACTTAAGGATCTCGAAGTCGAAGCGGTCGCGATATCGCTACTGTTCTCGTTTCTCAACGACCACCATGAGTGCCGACTTGGTGAGGCACTGCGTGAAGCGCTTCCCGGCGTGGCCATTTTTCTCTCCAGTGAAGTTTTGCCTGAGGTCCGGGAATTCGAGCGAACCAGTACCACAGCGGTCTGTGCCTATGTGGCGCCAATTCTGGGGTCATATCTAAAGCAGCTCGAAACTGCGACCGACAGCCTGGGTTTGCCCAAACTGCACGTGATGGGCTCAACCGGTGGGGTATTTGATGTCCGGGAGGCGTTGAGGTTGCCCGTGAATTCGGTCGAATCCGGCCCGGCAGCAGGCGTAATTGCGGCACAACTGGTCGGCGCTCAGCTCGGTGAGACCAATCTGATTTCTTTCGACATGGGCGGAACAACTGCGAAAGCCAGTTTGATCCGGGACGGCCAGATCGAAGTGACCGCTGACTACGAAGTTGGGGGTACAGGCAGTCAGAACAGGTGGGTCACGGGATCAGGTCACCCGATCCGTGTGCCGGTAATCGACCTCGCCGAAGTCAGTGCCGGTGGTGGCAGTATTGCCTGGATCGACCCGGCTGGTTCCTTGCGTGTTGGACCCCACAGCGCCGGTGCAGAACCGGGGCCTGTCTGTTACGGTCAGGGCGGTGATCAACCGACCGTGACCGATGCGAATCTGGTGCTTGGGTACCTGGACGCGCATTCACTGCTGGGCGGCGATTTGCCCATCGATTACCAGCGCGCAGAGTATGCGCTGCAAAAGAAAATCGGCGATCCCATGAACATGACCGCCCTGCAGGCAGCCGCAGCTGTCCGGGAAATTGTGAACAACGGGATGGCCGAGGCACTGCGGATCGTATCAATCGAGCGCGGTCATGATCCGAGGGAATTCAGTTTGGTCGCTTTTGGCGGTGCAGGACCGGTGCACGCCGCCGCGCTCGCTGACGAACTCGACATCCCCCGGATCATCGTCCCTCCCATCCCGGGCGGCTTTTCTGCGCTCGGCCTGGTGATGACGGATGTGCGACGGGACTATGCAAGAACGCTTTACCGACAGCTCGAAGATCTCCCTGCCAGTGATATCGAAGCCGTTTGGTCCGAGTTGCAGGCTCAGGGTGAGGAGATGCTGAGATCCACGGGGATCAGTCCGGATCTCTGGCGTTTCAGGCGATCGGCTGATCTGCGCTACAGCCGGCAGGCCTATGAGTTGAACGTGACTGCTGAGCCAGGGGAATTCACCGATAAGACCAAGGCTGAGTTGGCAGGGAATTTTCATTCCCGTCACGAACAGACCTATGGCCACAAGAATCTGACCGAACCAGTGCACCTGGTCACGCTTCGACTGACAGCAGTTGGAAAATTGGGCAGGCTTGAGATTACCGACACGCCTCGTTCGGACGGCGCGAGCGAGAAATCCCGGCGCCCAGTCTGGTTTGCCCAGACCGGTACCACGGACTGCAGCGTACACAATCGCTCCAGCCTTGCCGCTGGAATCAGTCTCGACGGTCCCGTTATCGTTGAGTCGCTGGACAGCACCCTGGTTGTGCCACCCCGTTGGACGGCGCGCAATGACCACAACGGCTTTATCACCCTGGAGCGATCTAATCGTGAATAACGACGCATACCGAAACCGGGTGACCGACCCGGTCACTTTCGAGGTGGTCAAGAACTCCCTCTACAAGGTGGCCGAGGAAATGAAGATCGTTCTCGCCAAAACTGCTTATTCCCCGATCCTGAAAGTTGCCGGGGATTATTCCTGTGGAATCTTCGATACCCAAGGGAACATGGTGGCCCAGGGGCCAGATCTGCCGATTCACCTGGGTTCGATGCCGGATGCGGTTGCTGCCGTAATCAACAAATTCAAGCACAGTACGGTTGAAGGTGATGTGTTCATTCACAACGATCCGTATTTTGGTGGCTCGCACCTTCCGGACGTTAATGTCGTCGCACCGGTGTTCTACCAGGACAGAATCCTCGGCTGGACCTGTGTTCGGGCACACTGGCCTGATATCGGCAGTGCCACACCAGGAAGTTATGGTGCGGTGACCGAGATCTATGGCGAAGGATTGCGTATGCCCCCGATTCGACTCTATCACGCAGGTGAAATCGATCCCAATGTAGAGGATCTGATTCTTGCCAACGTGCGCACACCGGATGAACGGATGGGGGATTTACGGGCGCAGGTTGCCGCTAACCACCGGGCTTGCCAGAGGCTGGTCAGTTTAGCCTCGAAGTACGGCGTAGATGTATTGACCCGCATCATGCGCGAGGTGATGGATTACTCAGAGAAGTTGATGCGACTGATGTTGTCGGAACTGCCCGACGGCGAGGGTGTTTTCGAGGACTTCTGCGATGGTGACGGCATTATCGAAGACGGCGAAAACGAAGACATGACCTTCACGATCCGTATTCGGGTATTAAAAGCAGGCGATACCGTCGAAGTGGACTTTGAGGGCAGTGACCCGGCGGTCTCAGGGCCTATCAATGCGCCGTTGTCGGTGACTGCGTCGGGGGTCTACTGCTCGTTGAAGATGATTGTCGATCCGAACAGTTTGATTCCGCCCAATTCCGGCGCTTGGCGCCCGATTCGGGTGACGGCACCGGAAGGCTCTGTGGTTAATGCCCGTTTTCCCTCACCCGTGGTTTACGCCAACCACGAGATCAGCCATAGAGTGGCGGACATGACATTTGGCGCCATGGCTGGCTTCATGCCTGACAATGTTATGGCGTGCAGTCAGGGTACTTCGGGCATCATTACGCTCGGCGGCGTAGACCCGCGCAACGGTCAACACTACGTCAGTTACGAAACCATCAAGGGTGGCATGGGGGCAAGACCCAACAAGGACGGTATCAACGCAGTTGCTGCTGGTATTTCGAATACCATGAACACGCCGATTGAGATCCTCGAACTGAGTTTTCCGGTTCGAATCGATTATTACGAAATAACGCCGGACAGTGGGGGGCGTGGCAGGTACCGTGGAGGTTGCGGCTCGCGCCGGGCCTGGACCATTGTCGATCACAATGCGCGTGCGGCGGTGTGCGTGGAGCGCACCAAGTCGCCGCCGTTCGGTGTTTGTGGAGGCGAGGCCGGCGCCCGGGCAAGCATTGCGCTTAAATTAGCGGACGGTTCGATACGCCCACTTCTGACCAAGGGTGGTTTCAATGCTCCGGCCGGCTCACAGATTCTGCTTGAGGTCCCGGGTGCGGGGGGTTACGGCGATGCCAGAGAACGTGATTCGCAAGCGTGTGCACGCGACCTGCAGGATGGTTATGTCAGTGCTGAACCAGATTAGACGACGTGAGCTAATGCAAGACCGGGCCAGTCACAATATGATTGCTGTTATGGCGAGAATACTCGGTGTCTATTTGCGCGAGAACCGTTGGTGTTAGTCATCTTTCAGTCTTGATTAGAAATTGGATAGTCAGCAGATCCGTATTGATAACTTGCCACGCCCAACTTTGATGGGAAATACCTGATTCAAGCACAGACCACTGCTGGGTCATTCTTGGCGATTGTTCTCTAAACTAGTCGCCATTTTCAATAGTTGTATATCGGTATTAGGGAGTCCAATTAAAGATATCCCAAGCGGCAGATTATCTAACTTTGCCATTGGCAAGCTGATCTGTGGTAAACCACCCAAACCAGCAATACTGAGCAGACACATCGCTTGATAGCGATAAATATCTTCAATAGTGTTGGTGTCAGTGCCTTTGAGCGGTGCCACACGCGGTGAGGTCGGCAGACACAGCACATCACCTGGTGTCATGATCTTTTGCAAGCGGTCAACAAATTGTTTGTGCGCGGCCCTGGCAGTGGTCACCTGTGACTCGGTAATTTCACGGGCTGTCGCTATTCGTTTATCAATCCCGGGCCCCAAAACAGGATTTTCAGCCGTGATCCAGGAGCCCAGAGATTTCCAGATTTCCGCACCCTGAATGGTTCGAAAGCACTCCATCCATGGTTTTAGACCATCTAGACTAACTTCGATCTCAGTACTAATCGCGAACCTCTGGCGAAGGTGTTCTATACTGGATTGCAGTGCTTTACGTATAGCTGGTTCAACCAGCGCGAAAGCATCAGACACCACCATCAATCGATTGGGTTCCGTTGCTTCGCACTTGCGTAATATTACACGCCCGACCTTTTCAAAGATTTTGGGATCACGAGCAAACCATCCAACGGTGTCAAAACTTGGCGCGAACGGAATAACGCCCCTTGCTTCAACGTTACTGTGGGTGGGTCTGATTCCGTAGACGCCGCAGTAGCTGGCGGGAAGTCGGACTGAACCTGCGCAATCAGTACCCAGGGAGAAATCTACCAATTCACCTGCCACGGCCGATACTGAACCACTGGATGAACCACCCGGAACCCGCGCCGGGTCAACCGGATTTAGTGGTGTACCATAATGAACGTTTTCTCCGGTAAGGCTATACGATAATTCGTCGGCTATGGTACGACCGACTAGACGTGCACCGGCATTTAGTAACTGGTTTATAACAACAGTACTCTCAGAAGCTGGCTCATGAGAATTAAGCCATACGGGCTGACCGAATCCGGTGGTAGAACCGGCAATATCCATCACGTCTTTGACAGCAAACTTTAAATTATCAAGCGCCCCTGTTCCTGTAGGTTCAAGAGAGACGTGATTATCGTGACAAAAGGCACCTAATGGATCATAGGGATAATCCCAATCTGCCGTTGTAGGGTTCTTGTTAGTCATGTCAATTGTGAAAAAATTTCAGTGTCGCCACTACGGCTGTACCGGGAGACACATGAGCACACTTTGTTTACGCCAGTTATAACCCATTGTTCTGGCGGAATATTCGACTTTAGCGTTTTCTGGCAATTCATGATGTTCACCTGAAATAACCTGCTATTAAGCAATCGAAATTACTGACAATAGTAACCCAGGCCATTACAGGCAGAATTGCATGCCGGTCCTGTGCGTATGTGGTCGACGGTGCGGATTAATCGCCTCGCGGTAGCCAGGTGAAACCCGATGACCCGACAACCCGACAATCTGGCAGTTACATCCTAAATCTATTGAAATACTGAAAATATTTTGGATTGCTGTTAGCAGTTTAAAGGTTCGACATCAGGTAACTGTTCTGGGGTGTTGCGGCAGGTTCAACCCCGTTTTAACCGAGTCAGTCCGTTGGCTCCATCTTGTGTTCGCTAGATGGAGGGGGTGTGTATATACTCACAAGGGCAAACGGATACATTTCGAAAATCAGATTTTCAACGAGAGGGAGGACAGCATAATGAAAAGCACTTATTTTAGATTCAGCAGTATAGGCGTTGCGGTTGTGTTGGTGTCACTCGGGTTGGCAACAAGCAGTGCCCTGGCAAAGGACAAGATCCTAATGGCGGTGCCAACTTTCTTGACCGGTGGGGGTGCCCCGGCCTTTGGCATTCCAGCGAGAAATGGTGTGGAGGTCATCGTCAATGCCATCAATGCCGGTAAAGTACCTGCGCCTTACAACACCAAAGGCATCGCAGGGGCCCAGGTTGAATTGATCATCTATGATGAGTCCGGCGGCGGTGCAAAACAGGTAACCGAGTACCGGAACAAGGTGCAAAAGCTCGGTGTTGACTTGGTCGTCGGCTATGTTTCGTCAGGATCATGTGCGGCAATTGCACCGGTTGCCGAAGAACTTAAAACACTGACGATTTTCACCACCTGTGGGACACCGAGGATTTTCGAAGAACTGGATAAGAACCCGAAGTACGTCTTTCGCACGATGAATCATGGCACGGCGGACAACGTTGGACTGGCACATTACGTGACCAAAAAGTTCCCCAATGCCACGGGTTATACCGGAATCAATCAGAACTATGCCTGGGGACAGGATTCCTGGCGCGACTTCGATCTTGCGATGAAGGTGCTCGCACCGCAGATCAAGGGTTCTGATGACGGACAGTGGCCGAAGCTTTTCGCCGGCCGCTACGGCACCGAGATCTCGGCATTACTGAGATCACCGGAAGAGCTGGTTCACAGCAGTTTTTGGGGTGGCGATCTCGAAGCGTTTATTTTCCAGGGTCTGGCGCGGGGCCTGTTCAAGAAAAAACAGTTCTTGTTCACGGTTGCTGGGACGGCGGCCTACCGCCTTGGTAAGAAACTGCCCGACGGGCTCGTATTGGGGTCGCGTGGCCCCTATGGTATTTACGCCAACAATCTGATCGATACCGAGTTGGCGACGTGGTTCCGAGATGCTTATGTCGATCGATTCGGCACCCTACCCACTCAGGGGTCATACCAGTACGCCCAGGGTATTCTGGGTGCCAAGTACGCTTACGAGAAGGCGGCTGCTGCGAATGGTGGCAAATTTCCGTCGACCGATCAGGTAATCGCGGCGTTGGAAGGGGCAACCTTCCAGGGCATCGCCACGGAAGTTCGTTTAGCACTGAACAATGGCCATCAGGGCTTGACCGATCATATGTGGGGAATTTCCAAATACGACCCGGACACAGGCCTGCCAGTGGTGACCGACGTAGTTCTCTACAAGGCCGAATGTGTCATGCCTCCGGACGGGGTTGGTAGCGTCGAGTGGATCAAGGGTGGTATGAAAGGCGCACAATGCGACTGAGTTAAACGCTTGACAGTCCGGGGCGGAACCATCCGTCCCGGGCTCATAGCTCTGCCTCCTAAAACACACCCGGGAGTTCTTTGCCTGATGGGTTTCTTTTAGATATGCTGCAGGCGCTGTTCACAATCTTGACTGATGGCCTGATCTACGGGTCGTATCTGTTCATCGTTGCAGTTGGACTGACGGTCATTTTTGGCGTTCAACGGGTCCTCAACGTGACCCACGGCTCGTTTTACGCGTTCGGGGCATACCTCGCGGCGTACCTCGGCGCAATGTGGTACGAAAGCGAACTACCCGATTTTGGTGGTTTCGTGATTATTTTTCTGGTCCCGATTGTGGTCGGCGTTGTCTTCGGTGTGCTGATAGAGCGGGGTCTTTTGAAACACCTTTACGGCAAAGACGAACACATCGTAGTACTTGCGACCTTTGCCGCATTTCTTGCTCTGGAGGGTGTCAGCCTCTTCATCTGGGGAACCGACCCTTATTTTTTTTATCAACCCCAGGCAATGCTCGGGTTCGTCGAGATCGTAGGTATGACCTATGATTATTACAACCTGTCGCTTATCGCGCTGGCGCTCATTATTGCAATGGCTCTTTGGTATTTTCTCGCCCGCACAATTTGGGGACGGATGTTGCAGGCGGTAATCTTCGACCGCGAGATCAGCCAGGCGATGGGTATCAACGTGACCGCGGTATTCCTGGGTACGTTCATTCTTGGCACGACGCTGGGTGCCCTCGGTGGCGCCGCTATCGCACCAACGATCTCGGTGCTCCCCGGCATCGGTGTGGAGGTGATTGTGCTCGCCTTCGCCGTGGTTGTGATCGGTGGCATGGGCAGTGTACCTGGGGCACTCATTGGTTCGATCCTGGTCGGGGTTGTCCGTGCGGCGGCGGTCCATGAATTTCCACATGCGGAAATGTTCGTGATCTACGCGATCATGGCCATCGTGCTCGTGTTCCGGCCGGAGGGTCTGTTTGCCCCGCCAAGGGTGAGGAAGATCTGATGGTGTGGTCTGACCGGACGGTGGTTGGCGTGACGGTCGGGGTCATCCTTGTCGCGATCATCAATTTCTTCGTGCCCGAATGGATCCGGCAGATCGGGTTGTTGAGTATGGCCATGGGTGCGGCGGCGCTCGGTTTGCTGGTGCTGTGGCGAACGGGCCTCATTTCATTTGGCCACGCGCTCTACTATGGTTTCAGCGCGTACGGTGTGGCGCTACTGAACTACCTCGGCCTGCGCGACGCCTTCCTCCTCGTCATCATATCTGCCACGATGTCGGGGTTACTGGCCTGGGGACTGGGCTTCCTTGTGCGCCGTTATCGGGCAATTTTCTTTGCCCTGCTGACGATGGCATTCTCGATGATTCTTTACGGTGTCCTGGCCAAGACCGAGCGGTTTGGCAGCACGGACGGGCTCAATATTCGACCGCCTACTTTTTTCGGCTATGCACCACAAGACGAGGCCGCGCAGATCTGTTTATTCCTGCTCGGGCTGGCCATCATTTACTTCTTGATGCTTGGTGTTCAGTTTTACCTGCGTTCGGTCCTCGGTCAGATGTCGATGGCGGTGCGTGAAAACGAAATCCGGGTCGAGTACCTCGGTTACTCGGTTGAACGGGTGGTGCACGTCAAGTACGTGATCTCGGGATTGCTTGCTGGGTTTGGCGGGGCGATCATGGCCCTTGCGATAGGGCAGGTAGACCCGGAATCTATGGTTTACTGGACCTCGTCTGGTGAATTCGTGTTCGTTGCTATTCTCAGTGGCACCGCCAACGTGGCGGCACCGTTTGTCGGTGCAGTCGTGTTCGAGGTTATTCGCCATTACGCCTGGGAACACGGCGCAAGCCTGTGGCAATTGATCATGGGTGGCACGCTACTGGGGATCATCATGTTCATGCCTGAAGGGATCTGGTCGCTGGTTCAACGAGTGGGTAAGAAAAAGGACAGTGCGCCATGACGAGCATCTTCGCAGTGCGAGACCTCGAAAAAAGCTTCGGCGGTGTGGTTGCGGCGAAGAACATCACCGTGACCGTCGAAGCCGGTGAAACGGTCGGAATTATCGGTGCCAACGGCGCGGGCAAGACTACCTTCGTGAACATGGTTACCGGCCACCTGTCGCCCAGTGCGGGCACGATTGAATTTCTGGGCAAGAGTATCCTGGGGCTACCAGCCAGGGAGATCACGGCGCTGGGTCTGTGCCGGTCGTTCCAGGTGCCGCAGGTGTTTTTGTCTGAGCCGGTGTTTGACAACGTGCTCATGGCCTACGGCATTGCCGAGGAATCGGGGTTGGGGATGCTTAATCCGTTACATAACAGTGAAAGAGCGGGCCGCGTCTGTAACCACCTCGAGCGCTATCAGATTCTCGAGCACCGGAACACCCCGGCCAGTGCGTTGCCACAGGGTGTGCGCAAGCTGCTCGATATCGCGATGGCGACGGTGCGTAAGCCGCAGCTCCTGATGCTTGACGAACCAACCAGCGGGATCAGCGTAGAAGAGAAGTTCGACTTGATGGAAATCATCATGACGGCTCTGAAAGAAGAACAGACCACCGTGATGTTCATCGAACACGACATGGAGATCGTGCAGCGCCACGTTGAACGGGTGCTCGCGTTCTCCCAGGGTGAGATCATTTGTGATGCGCCGACTGCGGAAGCGATGGTAGACGAGAAAGTGATCGAATTTGTGCTCGGCAAGGAGTACCGTGCGGGAACACACGCTGATGCTTGAGATCGAAAACCTGGCTGCCAGCATCGGTCCAACCCAGATACTACGCAGCGTCGCACTCGACGTTCCGGGAGGGAGCATGTGCGGCCTGATTGGGCGTAATGGCGCCGGCAAGACGACGGTGATGCGAACGATCATGGGTATCCTTACTGCACACAGTGGCCGCATCCTGTTTGAAGGCCAGGATCTGGTACCGGTCGCCGGTCACCGTCGGGCTCACCTGGGAATCGGTTATATGCCTGAAGACCGGCGCCTGGTGCCGCAGTTGACGACCGAAGAAAACATCATGCTGCCGATATGGGCAACGCGTGCAGAGAAAGCCGAGGAACGTCTCGCCTGGATCTTTGACCTGATGCCCGAGGTCGGAGAGTTCCGCAATCGCCGGGCATCGGAACTCTCTGGGGGACAGCAGAAATTTGTCGCCTTTGCGCGGGCGCTGATGGCAGGCGCCCGGCTACTGCTTCTGGATGAGCCAGGTGAAGGTATCGCGCCAGTATTTGCCCGCCGCATGATCGAGATCCTACAAGACCTCAAGCGCGAAGGTCAGGCCGTACTGGTAGCAGAATCGAACGACGTGCACATCAGCCACCTACTCGACCAGACATTTGTCATCGAACGCGGAAGCATTGTTGAGAAACGTTGATGCTGATTCAGCTGAAACGGAATTGTTCTTAGCCGATAACCTTAAAAGCATCTTCTGTTGGAATGGTGTCCGGGGCGGCACACGACTTCTGTGAAGCGTATACTGAAGTCTGATTCAGACGAGTATTCGCCATGTCCATAACCAGAGCATTTTCTGCAGAGGGAGTGATTCCGGCAGTGTTACTGCCGTTTTTTGAAGATCTCTCGATCGATGAGGTGGCTTATCGCAGTCATCTCCGTTATGTGGCAGCCACCGACGGACTGTCGGCTATAACGACCAATGCACATGCGTCCGAGGTCGCGTCCTGCACCTACGACGAACAGGTCCGGGTACTGAATGTCACGCTGGATGAAATCGGCGATCGCCTACCGGTCGTCAATGGCATTTATGCCGACGGTAGCCTCGAGGCGGCCCGTCTCGCGAAAATGGCTGAGGGGGGTGGCGCATCGGCGTTGCTGGTGTTTCCCCCAAACCCACTCAGTCTCGGCGCTCAGTCGCGTCCCGAAATAGCGCTGGAGCATTTCAGGTTTATCGCCGATGCAACCGACCTGCCGATCATCCTCTTTCAGTACCCGCTCTCCAGCGGCCAGGGATACCCACTCGATACGCTGCTCAAAATATGTGACTCGGTGCCGACCGTATGTGCGATCAAGGATTGGTGCAACAACGTTCAGCAGCATGAACGCCATATCCAGGTGCTGCAATCCCTGCCGCGACCAGTGAATGTACTGACGACCCACAGTGCCTGGCTCATGAGTTCACTGGTGTTGGGCTGTAAAGGGCTGCTGTCGGGTTCCGGTAGTGTCATTGCGGATCTACAGCTGGCAATGTTCCAGGCGATTGGCAATGGTGAGCTGGATTCAGCACAGGCATTGAACCATCGTATCCGTGCTGTCTCCGATGTGTTCTATGCCGATCCTTTCGTCGATATGCACAACCGGATGAAAGCCGCACTTGTGGTTCTCGGGCGCATCCCTTGTGCGGCGGTGCGACCACCGCTTGTCAAAGTAGACGCGAGCGAGGTCGAGCGTATCCGCCAGGCGATGAAGATCGCCGGTATTCAACCCGAGGGGGCCGCGGTCCAAGCAGCATAAGGGTAATTCTGCACAGATGAAAATTTCATATTGACAACTGAAATTTGATTGAGGGGACATAATCCCGCTGGATAACTTCTCGGATTCCAACCGCCACAGAACAGTGATTGTTTCTCCCTCGGACTCGTGTCCGCGGTTGCGGGGCAGATCAGACCCGCCTGGGTCGAAGAAACATTTAACTCGGAAGGAGGCGGTCAGGTAGCCCTAAGCCGAAATTGAATTAGAACCGAGCGGCGCGTGCTTACATGGCGCGGATAAACTTACTCGGTAAGATTTTGTGTGGCCAGGGTGTCTTCGGGATATCGGATCCCGGATAATTAAATAGCCCTGTTGTTTAAACCGGATTTGTTGAGAAGATAACGGCTTGTGCAAAGTATCATCGTAATAGGTGGCGGATTTGCCGGCTTATGGGCTGCGATTGGTGCAGCCCGGAAATTGGACGGGTGCAGCATCAGCAACGAAGAGATTTCGATCACACTGATCAATGCTGATCCATACCATGCAATTCGCGTGCGAAATTATGAGGCCGACCTGGATGATGCGCGAGTGCCGCTCGACGATGTACTTGATCCGGTTGGAATCAAACGAATTGAAGGCACGATTGTCGATATCAAACCGCTTGAGCGGCGACTCACAATTCGGATGGCAACCGAAACGAAGACCGTCAGCTATGACAAGCTGGTCCTCGCCTCGGGCAGCCAGGTACGACTCCCTCCGATTTCCGGGTTGCACGGGCCAGTCTTCAATGTTGATACCACAAATGAGGCTGAACGTCTCAACCGGCATATTGCGACACTTTCGCGACTGAGCGACCGGCCAGGTGGAAATACTGTGGTGGTTATTGGCGGGGGATTTTCTGGCGTTGAAGTCGCCTGCGAAATGCCGGGAAAGTTAGCTGCAGCGGGTTTCGATAGAGCCCGTATCATCATTGTCGATAGGTCGAGCCCTGTTTGCTCACAGATGGGACTTCATGCGCCGGCAACAATCGGCAAAGCTTGTTCTGCACTGGGTATTGAAATGCGTCTAGGTGCCACCGTCAATTCGCTCGACCCCAATGGAGTCAACCTTTCTTCCGGCGAGCGGCTCGACGCTCAGACTGTAGTTTGGACAACAGGGATGAGGGCAAGTCCACTCGCAGAGCAATTGCCGGTCACACTCGATTCTCTGGGCCGCCTGCCAGTCGATAATTTTATGCGAGTTATAGGGGTGGAGGACGTATTTGCCGCTGGCGACGTCGCTTCAGTTCTTTTGGACGGTGAGCACGCATCGGTGATGTCATGCCAGCACAGCCGCCCGATGGGCCGTTTTGCGGGACACAATGTCGTGTGCGCCTTGCTGGGGTTGCCACAAATTCCGCTTCATATTGACTATTACGTTACCTGCCTGGATTTGGGCGCCTGGGGCGCGATCTATACCGAGGGTTGGGATCGGCATGTTGTCCAGGAAGGTTCTGAAGCGAAAGAAACCAAGAATACGATCAATCGTGTCCGGATCTATCCCCCGAGAAGCGGTAACCGGCAGGAGATTCTCGATATGGCAAAACCCGAAATCCAGGTGCCGCCTATACGGGGTGCGGATACAGAATTCAACAGCTCTATTGGTTGATATTTAGCTTTACTGGAGAGGCTTTCGGATGAATGGGTTCTACAACTGGGGTGTCCATGCGTCTTCCCGTGTGACACTGGATGCTGTGGCTGAAACAAGGTCACGGCAGGCAGATTCAAGCATTGCCCAGGCATGGGATACTTGGACTCTCACCATTACGAGAATAACCAGGGAACGCTGATATGAAGTTCGGGTTCACGCTGCCATCTTACACCTGGCCAGGCCTTGACTATGAGATGACTTACCGAGTCACCAAGGAAATGGCACGCCGCGCTGAAGCGTTGGGCTACGACTCGCTTACCGTATGGGATCATCTGCTGGCGGCACCCGGTCTGTACGGTGGTTCCTGGCTGGATCCGTTGATGGTGCTAGCTTGTGCAGCGGGTGCGACCGAAAAGATTCCATTGGGGACCAACATCCTTGTTGTGCCGATTCGTCACCCGGTATTGCTAGCTAAGGAACTGGCGACACTGGATTACATGTCGGGTGGACGTTTTTTCTTCGGTGTTGGTCCCGGGTGGAACGAACCGGAGTTCACTTCCATGGGGATCTCTATGCGAGAACGCGGTCGTCGGACTGACGAGATTCTCGATGCAGTTAAACTTCTGCTGACCGAAGAGAAGGTTTCATTCAATGGAAAGTATTACCAGTTCGAAAACGTAACAATAGAGCCTCGCCCGGAGAACTATTTTACGGTGTGGATTGCCGGCGGCTCGCGCATACCAGATCCGCTGTCACCGGATCAGCCGTACATGGTCAAGTCAGTGCTCAATCGTATCGCGAAACACGCTGACGTATTCACCTGCCGGGCATCTGGCAACACAGAGTGGGTGGTGCGCGATTTCCAGACCGTGCGGACACACCTTCAGTCCGTAGGCCGTGATCCAGCGACACTGGAACTCGCACATGTGCAGGCCGGTTACGTGGTCGATACCGCGGATTCGAACAAAGCGCTGTCAATCCAGCGCAAACCGATGGAAACGATCATGGGCCCCAACCGTGATTGGGATCATCTGCAGGGGTGCTATCTCGTCGGCAGCATCGATGATATCGTTGCAAAACTAAAGTTCCTGGAAAGTCATGGTCTTGAGCATGTTACGATCCAGCCAGCTGGACCGGAGATGGAGCAGTTGGATTTGTGGATGGACAAGATCATTAAGCCCTTCTTCTGTTGAGCCGGGCTGGTGAGCCACAACAGTCAGGCTTTTGTGGATTACTGGATGCTACACCCAGGGAGAGAAACCACACCATCGAGGCCTTCGAAGTCCTTGCCTTGGTCAAGGACTCCGCAACCGAATCAATCGTAAATAAGAAGTCATAATGGATTTTGGTATTGCGATGGCGACATCTGCCGACTCCTGGAAACTGGTCCAACGTGCCGAGGAGTTGGGCTTCAGCCATGCCTGGTTCTACGACACACAAATGCTCAGTGCGGATTGTTTCGTCGCTATGGGTGCTGCAGCCGTTAAGACAAAACACATCCGCCTTGGCACCGGTGTTCTGGTGCCGACCAATCGAATTGCACCGGTGACCGCCAACGCGTTTGCTTCACTCAACCGCCTTGCACCAGGACGGATCGACTTCGGCGTGGGTACCGGGTTCACGGCTCGACGGGCGATGGGTTTGAGCGCAATGCGCCTGGCTGATATGGAAGACTATATCCAGACGGTCTACGCGTTGCTTCGCAAAGAAACGATAGAGGTCACCCTGGAGGGTTTACCACGCAAAATTCGATTTCTCAATCCGGATTATGGTCTGATCAACACCGAAGATCCGATCGCGCTGCATGTGTCGGCCTACGGGCCACGCAGTCGGGCCTTGACAGCCAAACTGGCTGCCGGCTGGTTGAATTTCATTGGCGATGTGTCGAGTGCGACCTCAGCCTTGGAGAGCATGCAAACGGCATGGCGTGATTCAGGGCATCAAGTAGACGACCTCTCAGCCACTGCTTTTGCCTTGGGCTGTGTGCTTGAGGTCGATGAACCTTTTGATTCGCCTCGCGCAATGGCTCAAGCAGGCCCGCGTGCCGCAGTCACGCTACATCGTGCAGCTGACGAGGCGCTGTCTGGGTGGCAGAACAGCAGTGTTACGTTGCCATCGTTCGCGGATGCCGTATCGGGCTATTTGGAGCTTGCCCGGCACTTTGAACCGGCCGACGCACGCTATCTTACTAACCACGAAGGTCACTTGATGTTTGTGAAACCTGAAGAACGACCCTTCGTCACTGCTGAATTGATTCGTGACACCAGCTTTACGGCAACCGAGGATGTACTGATTGAGCGTATTGCTGCATTACGCGATGGTGGTTATACCCAGTTCACGGTGCAATTGACTCCGGGAGAGGAATCCGCTGTGGAAGACTGGGCAAGAATACGGTGTGCACTGACCCAGTAGAGATTCAGCGGTGCTCGTCGCGCAATAGGTACAGGCCGCTGGCACCGATTAACGTGGCGCCGCCGATGATCCAGAGGTCCGGCACATCACCCCAGATGACAACACCCAGGATAGCACCCCAGATCAGTGCGGAGTATCTGTAGGGCGAAACGACTGATGCTTCCCCAAGCCGCAAGGCCTCGATAATGAGGAAGTGGGACGTGCCATTCAGGATGCCATTAATCAGCAACAGTCCCCAGCCCAAAGGCGGCACCGCTATCCAACCGAGCCAAGGTGCCGCGGCCAGAGCGACGAGTATCACCAGCAGGCTAGAGCAGAACAGAATCGAGAGAGAACTTTCTGTCCTTGAGATTTTTCTGGTCACAAGATCCCGTATCGCACTGGAGATCGAAGCGGCCACTGCAATCAACGCAGAGATGCCGATGGTCGTAGGGTCCGGTCTCAGAATGACCAGTACTCCAATAAAGCCGACGCCAATGGCTAGCCACCGGCCGGTGGTGACTCGTTCCCTGAGGATGATCGGTGCAAGCACCGCGATAAAAATCGGGCTTGAAAAAACGATCGCAACCATCTGAGCGAGCGGTAAAAGGGACAAGCCGGTGACAATTAGGAGAGTGGTTACAAGAAACAAGGCAGCACGCAGAAGTTGGGGTCCGATGCGATTCGGTAACAGAGCACGATAACCACCATAGCGCGGCGCGAGGAGGGCGATCGGAACAAGCACGAACACAGTACGCAGGCACCAGACCTGTGAGACTGGAAAGTCTTGCGTCAGCCATTTAGTCACTGCATCGTTCGTCGTTAGCAGAGCACTTCCCAGAAGCATGCAGATAATTCCCCGTGTAGTATTAGAGAGTGGGGTGTTCAATCTTGGTCGTGTCTGGCCGGGACGGGACGAAATTTAATCTAAGGATGGAGTTTATGATCAATTTGACTGATTTTATTTCTCAGTATCGCATGTTGTCGACCGCCAATGTGTCTGATGGACTGGACCGCATCAGTTTCAATGGGGCACCACACGGTATCGGACCATTGTGGGATGCATGTGGCAAGATTGTGGGTCCTGCCTGTACGCTCAAGTTGGTTGGGCTCGATGAAGCTGATGAATCTCCCGTGTTGGGTACGTTGAGAGCTATCACCGAAGGTAAGGCTGGAGATGTTTTGGTGATTGATCACGGTGGACGCACGGACATTAATTCATACGGCGGGGTAGCTGGATTTACGACACTTCACAAAGGTCTGGTGGGTTGTGTGATAGATGGGGTGACTCGTGACATTGATGAATACAAGGATCTCAGTCTACCGGTTTATGGCCGTGGCTTTATACAGCAGTCAATTCGCAACCGCTGTGCCTGTGCCGGTTACCAGATTCAGGTGGAACTCGGTGGTGTGCCTGTGCACCCAGGGGATTTGGTCATGGCTGACGAGAATGGAGTTTGTATTGTTCCCAAGGATAGAATGGAAGAAGTTCTTGGCTATGCCCAGCTATTCAAATCGATCGAAGATCGGATTATCAAAGTGGTCCGAGACGGTGTTGACCCCGTGAGTGCACATGAGAAAGTGCGTTATGATGTGATGACCAAAGCAGGTTATGAGCCGAACTGATTGTCGATTCAGTCGTTAGATCGATTACCTGGATATAAAAAAAACAATTTATTGTTGAGGATGTGGGATTCATTTTGTTGATGTCCGGTTGTTCGGTAAATTTCTTATCCCCGTGAAGGAATAGGTTCCGTATAAACTAGGCGTCATGGACTGGGTTAAATTCTAAGAGAGTATCTCTAGCGGTCCTCGAACCCCCGGAGGTCACGCAACACCACGACATCGTGTTATTGCGCCCGGTGACATTGTTCATTTCGAGTTTGCCGGGGTCTCACACCGCTACCATGCCACCGCAGTCCATACCATGGCTTGTGGTGCACCGAGTTCAAGAGCGGCAGAACTTTATGAGGTTGTGCGGGCCTCGCTTGCCACTAGTGTCAGCCAACGCCATTCTGGGTCATTTGGCTGACATCGAGGAAGCTTTGCTCGAGCCTGTTCGCGTTGCTGGACTTGAAGTCCTACGCCAATATGCGATTTGGTTATGGGATTGGACTTGCCTATCCACCAGTGTGGCTTGAGACATTACAGATAAGCCGAGGATTTGAGAATCGACTGGCACCAGGAATGGTGATCGTGCTTCACGCCTACTTGCAGCTTGATCATGAAGA